>ERZ1503906.18-NODE-18-length-36497-cov-7.305801_pt1 | contig 36497 bp, 7 predicted proteins | sample MGYA00572334_ERZ1503906 | MGnify/ENA primary metagenome ERZ1503906 (study PRJEB39906, sample SAMEA3182082) | gut metagenome | biome: human; feature: gut; material: Stool; isolation source: human stools | place: Canada | collected 2012-12-04 ...
GAGATCTAGTACGGTCTCGTGGGCTCGGAGATGTGTATAAGAGACAGCTTATGAGCCTGGTAAGGAGCCGAAGGATGCTGTGCCAGTTACGAAGAAGGCTCCATTGCCAACGGCACAGCCAACACCTGCAGGAGCCGAAGCTCCCGAAGCTACTCAACCTAAGAAAATGTCATACGTTGAAATGTTTCGGCAGATGTCGCCTTACAAGCCACCAACGGCAGAGGAACTGGAGAAGGAACGCAAGAAGGAGAAGCGTGATAAGGTGTTTGCAGCCATTGGCGACGGCATTGCAGCCCTCTCAAACCTCTATTTCACTACGAAAGGTGCGCCAAATGCTTTCGACCCAAGAAACAGTCTTAGTGCTAAAGCAAGAGAGCGGTGGGAGAAACTCAATAAGGAACGTGAGGAGAACGCTCGCTATTACATGCAGGAAGCGATGAAGGCACAAGCTCTTGATGATGATAAAGCTGATAAGGATAGAAGCTATATGTCGAAATTGCAGAATGATTACCGCAATTATCTTCTGAAATTGTCTGCTGATAATAGAGCTGCAGAGTTGCATGATCTTGACAAGCAACTTCGTCAAGGCAAGATAAATGAGCAGACGTATAAGGCAAAGAAGGCAGAGGTGGAAGCTAAATATGCAGAGGATAACCAAAAGAGCGTGATTGCCAAAAACAAGGCTGCTGCTAAGGCAAGCAATGCTTCTGCAAATAACTCTAATGCCCAAGCTGCAGAACATCGCAGAAATGTGAACAGTGGATATGCGTGGTATGAGAAGGATGGCACGAGACATATTGCCAAGACAAAGGATGAGGCGGTATATAATGCACGTCAGCATGGCACGTTAGATTCGGTCGAGACAATATCTACTGATACAACAGAAAGCGATGTGGTGCATATAGGCAAGGTCGTGAAAAATCAGAAGAAGACTGTCACAACCAAGAAGCATAAGGATGTTTACTATCCTGGTATAAGGCAGAAACCTGCTGCAAAGCCACAGGCGAAACCTGCTGCAAAGCCGAGCAGTAGAAAGTATAGCGGTTTTTCTATTCATAAATAAATAATTGATTGAAGATGGACGACAATATAAAGAAACTATATGACGAGCTGAAGGGCGGCGGTGCTGATGTTGGCAGCCCCGATGAGTTCAATAACTGGCTGAGTGCTAAGGGCGAGCAGGGCTACAAGAACCGTTTGTCTGTTTATAACGAGCTGAAGAATGGTGGTGCCGACGTGGGGTCGTATGACGACTTCCGTGACTGGATGGGGTTTAGGGCGGTGAAGCCATCGAAGCCTACGTCGCAGACTGTTGCACCGAAGCCAGCCCCTGCAAAGCCAGCCCAACAGTCCAAGCCGAAGGGTACGCCAATGACGGAAGCAGAGAGACAGAATATGCTTAATGGTATTTCTGGCATGGTTGCGCATTCGAAAGCAGGGCTACAGCGTACCAAGAACCGTATGAATTATGCGAAGGCTAATACTGGTCTTCGTGTACCAAGCGTGACATTAGGCGTAAAGGGAGGCGGTGTGCATCTTGGACAAAACAGCAAGGTTGTAGAAACGAAACCGCAATATAACGCTGATAGTGGCAAGGTTGAGCGCAGCTACCTTACAGAGAGTGGTAATGAATACGAGGAACGTGGCGGTGCTGACTTGGAGCAGAACGCCATTGACGAGGCACGTTTCCAATCCGAACAGCAAGAGGCTTATCTTCTTCGGGAGAAGCAGCGCATTGAGCAGGAGATGAACCAACGAGGCAGGGAACTTGACGCAGAAGCCGTTGATTTCTCTTGGCGAGACATGCCACGAGGAAGTGGCGGTGCTATCCATACCTACAACTCCTCTACTGTCAATGGACGCTTTGCCGACACAAAATACAAGTCTCTGCTTGCCCAACTCAATAAGATAAATGACGGACTCGCCACTCTTGCGGAAGCCAAGAAAGGCAAGGCAAGCGACCAATGGATTGACGACTCCTCCAACTGGGCATCGAAGAAAGGCAAGCAGTTGCTCGCTTTCGGTGCAGGTGCATGGCGTGGTTTAGCTCATGCCGTAGGCAAGGTGAGCACATGGGACATGGGCATGACTGACATGGCGACTAATGGCGCACTCTATACGGCTGCTGTTGATGCAGACAGAAAAGGTATAGACAATATTAGCAGGGAAGACCGTGATTTACTTGATATTACGGCTTATACCAACGCTATTCAGTCGGAGAACGAACAGTATCTTGGTCGTGGTTACAAGGCAGGACAGGTTACTGGAGAAAGTCTGCCGTTTATGATAGAGATGATGCTTAATCCTGCGTCAAAACTCGGTACAACTGCAACTAACAAACTCATGCGTGAAGCTGTAAAGCGTTACGGCAAGGAGGCGGTGAAGAAAGCAACGAAGAAATATCTTGCAGCCAAGATTGGTACTCGCCTTATGGGTGATGCGGTTGGTTCAATGGCTATGGCAGGCACGACTGGGCAGGGACACGTTACCGCAGACATGCTTAATCGTCTGACTGGCGATGTGCAGTTCAAGGTGGACGACAGCGGTAAGATTGTGTATGGTGGTCGTGAGGGTGCTGAGGACAGTGTGCTGAAAGCCTATATGAAGGCATTTGGTGCACAAACCATCGAGAACCATTCGGAAATGGTGGGTGAATATTTTGCACCATTCCTCGGCAAGGCAGCGTCGCTGACACGCAAGGGTATGGATAAGATTGGTTTGGGCAAGGTGAACAAACTGATTGACGACATTGGCGCAACCAATGCCGCCAAGATGTTAGGTGACTTCGAGAAGCAGACGAAATGGAACGGCACATTCGGTGAGTATGCGGAGGAAGTTGTCGGCAATATCGAAAATGCCTTACTTGTTGGCGACAACACGCTTGATACGGCAGAAGGTACTGGTGTGTTTAATGCAGACCAAAATATTGATACTTTTCTTGGTGTCAGTCTTATGGGCGGTTTCTTCGCTGGTGCAAAGACACTCTCGTATCGTGGTCCGAAGCGACAGGCACTCAATGAAATGTCGAATGCAGGAAAGGTCATTGATAATGCCATTGGTGACAATGTCCCTATAATGGAGAAATGGGGTGGATGGCGTAACACGTTCCTTGTCGGAACCGACGAGGAAAAGAAAGCAGTTCTCCGTGAGGTCATGGACAATACGGATTTGCCCATTAAATTCCGTATGGGTGTGCTGAACTTTGTCAAGGCAGCACAAAAGTACGAGGGTATTGTGCGTGCGCAGGAGAGTAAGGTGAAGGATGGAGAGCAAGACCCTGTGGCACAGTCCAGTGATGAAAGTTACGACAACGGCTATGACACCACGGAACCCGAAGCCATGAATGATGCCAAGAACATGTACGACTACAAGCGTCAGCAGATGTCTGCTATGGTAACAGACGAGTTTCTTGCAGACTTCGACAACGACCCAGTAGGCACCTTGTCGCAAGTCATGGGACGTGACGACTTCTCTGAGGACGAGAAGCAGCTTGCATTGGACTATGTGAACGCCAAAGCGACCTATGACGGCATGATTGACCGTGTAAGAGACGATATAGACAGCCGCATCGAGGAAAGCAACGCTACTGTAAACAGCCGCACGAATCGCAATGACGGCATGATACACCCTGCAACATTGAAACTGGACGACCGCAAGGTGTATATCGTTGATGGCACCATCAACATGCAGGACGACGGCAGCATGGTTGATGTCAGCAATAGTAGCGAGAGCATCCTCGTGCGTGATGCTGAAACTGGCAAACTGGAGTTCATGAGTCCAAGTGACGTTCTCTCAACTGACGAGTCAATAGACCCAGCCACGGAGAAGGAGGCAGCGCAGCAGGCATTGAGAGAGCAGTATGCGCAGGAGCAGTCAGACAACATCGACGGTGTTCTTGCCTTCAATGTCGGTGACACATACGACCTTGCCGACGGTTTCGGTCAGCAATGTTCTGCCCAGATAGTAGCCGATAATGGCGATGGTACTGTGCAGGTGGCGTGGAATGGCGACCCTAATAATATTTCGACCGCACGCAAGGACGAGCTTCAGAGCATGAGAGATATTCACAACCGTGCCCGAATCAATGATTATGAGCAGCAGCGTGCCGCCCAACGCCAAGAGCAGCAGGCAGAAGCCGCAGAGCCTCAACGTCGTACTTATAACCTCAATGACGAGATTACCCTTCGTGATGAAGAAGGTAATCCTGTTCGTGGTTCCATTACCGCAGAGGAGAATGAGGATGGCGAGATTGAGGTTTATACTGAGCATCCTATCAACGGTAAGCAGGTTCAATTGCTCCGTCGTGATGAGCTTGACAACATGTTGTTGGAGCAGAACGGTGAAGTTGTGGAGAATGTTCCTTCTGAAGAAGATGTTAAGCCTTCCGAAGCCTCTCTAAGCCCTTCTACGCCTTTGGATGAGGATGCAGCTTCTGTTGGTAACACATCTTCTGAGGAAGGAGGTGCAACATTGGAACCTGCAAGTGCAACATCAGAAGAACAGCACACCGAAGAAGAGCAACACACCGAGCCTATGCCGATGATTGGTGAAGGTGAGGATGCAGAACCTGACTTTGCAAGTGTTACTCCTCAGAGAGCACATGAGTATATCTTCAATGAAAGTGGACTCGACGAGGAGGACGCAAAGGACTTCATGACTAATAATCTGCGAGCAGCGGAAACAGCGGTAACCAAGATAAAAAACAATAAGCCCAAGATGGGCACCAGTATAGCCAAGTTCAACAAGAACAAAGCAGAATGGCAGCAGAAGCTCGACGAAGCCAATGCCAATCTTGATTACTGGCAGCAGGTGAAGGCAGAACGCAATGCAGTTCTTGCCGAGCGTGCAAAGGCACAGCAGGAGGCTGACAAGAAGCAGACCGAGGAAGCCCAAGCAGCCGAAGCCGCTTATCGTGAGGAAATGGCTAAGAAGGAAGCCGAGCAAGCCGCACTTGGCACCAATACTGTTAGTCCTGCTATTCGTGACAAGTGGAATGCCACTCCAAAGGTTGAAGGAGCGCAGAACGAGATTGTTCTTGCCAATGGCGAGAAGGTTGCAGGTCGTTACTACCTTGTTGAAAGTGGTGCCGCCACTCCGAGCCATAACAGCGCAAATGGCTTTGCCAAGAGCGAAGGCTTCCCAGTTGACGAGAATGGTGGCAGCGTGAACGACCGAGACTATGAGCGTGACAAGGATGCACAGCAGATCACTCGTGACATAGCTAACAAATATGATAGCCGTGCCATGCAGACTCCTGTTGTCGTGTCGCAAGATGGTGTTGTCCTCTCTGGTAATGGTCGAACAATGGCAGGAGAACTTGCAGCCGCACAAGGAACGGATGCAGAATACAACGAGCATCTGGCGAAATATCCTACACAGTATGGCTTCACGTCAGAGCAGGTGAAGGGTATGCAGCATCCTCGTGTGGTGTTTGTTCCCGATGCCGCTATGCCATACACGGCAGACACTTTCGCAAAGTTCAATCAGCAGGAAATGAAGGGTCAGAGCAAGACCGAACATTCGGTAAAGTTAGGCAAGGTAGTTGACGACGAGACCTTCAACCGCATCATTAGCCTTATCAACCGCTTTGATACTCTTGGCGATTTCTATGCCGATTTCACAGCAAGCCGTGAAGCTATTGGCGAGCTGTTCAAGTGTGGTGCTATCAGTCGTCCGCAAATGGCAGAAATGGTGGACGGTGACGGTCTTAGTGCCATTGGCAAGGAGACATTGGAAAACATGTTGATAGGCAAAGCTTTTGAGAGTAATCCCGATGCTGTGCGTGAGGCTACCGAGTTCAAACAGATGCGTCAAACCATTATCCAGGCACTTGCAGAGATTAGCAATAACATCAGTCTTGGCAAGGACTACTCGTTGGAGTCGGAACTTGCAGAGGCTATCGACCTTGTTTACAATGCTCGCAAGAGTGGCTTCAAGGCAGGTGACCGTGTCAGTTCGTATGCACGTCAGCAGCAGTTTGACTTCTATGGTGTGCCTTCTACCGTGGCAGACTATAAGAACGCCACCATGCTGATGATTGCCGACATCTTGAACGACAACCGTAGCACCCTCTTAAAGAAATACCTGCAACTGTACAACACCAATGCAAAGGATGCAGCCAACGGACAGTTGGACATCTTCAGTGGTACAGTGGCAAGCAAAGAAAGTATTCTCAACGACATAAACGAATTGTTAAACTATGGAACAGAAGAAGAACAAAAGAAAGCAGCTCAAGAAGCCGTCGAAAAGCGTAAAGCAGAGAGCGTGGCAGAAGCTGGTGTTGTCGACAATGGCAGCGAAGGAAGCAATGAAGACAACGACCGAGTAGAGGAAACTCCTACAGAGCAGGCTCCAACTGAGGAAGAAGGAAGTAAGCCAGTAATGTCTCACGACGAGAAGATGGCGTTCATGCGCCAGTTCCTCGAAGATACAGCAGGCGATATGCGTCTTCTTGATGTTGTGACCGACGAGGAGATGCAGAAACTTATCGACCTCTACGATGCGTGGGAGGTAGTGAACGACGGCTTGGGTGCAGCCCATGACGCTAACGATGCACTTCTCAATGACAAGAACAAAGCCATTGCACAAAAGGCGAAGGAGAACATTGAGACAGCCGAAAATGCTGCTAATGCCGCTTTTGCCCCAGTGGAGGACTACTACAATGAGTTGCTGAACACCCATAACATCGAGGATGAAGAAGGTGATGCCGACGAAACAGAAACTCCGTCTGCTAAAACACCTCTCTCTGATGCTATATCCGCAGCAGAAGCAGAGACCGACCAGAACCCGACTGACGGACAGAAGGAGGCTGGCAACTATAAGAAGGGTCATGTGCAGGTGGGTACATTCGACATTACCATTGAGAACCCGAAAGGCAGCGTGCGTAGAGGCAAGGATGCCAACGGTAAGGAATGGGAAAGCAAGATGAACAACACCTACGGCTACTTCCGTGGTACAGAAGGCGTGGATGGTGATCACATTGATGTGTTCCTCTCTAACGACATTGACGGTTGGGACGGACGCAAGGTATTCGTCGTTGACCAGTACAACCCAGACGGCAGCTTTGACGAGCACAAGGTGATGCTTGGCTTCAATGATGCAGATGATGCAAAGAGCGACTATCTTGCCAACTATGAGAAAGGTTGGGAGAATGGTCGTAGAATTGACGTGTCTGCAGTGAACCTCGAAGACTTTGAAAAGTGGATAGCATCAAGCAAGCGCAAGACAAAGCCTTTTGGCGAGTACTCGTCGGTGAAGAAAGAGACGGTTGGCAACTCCTTTGACGATTTCGTCCGTGATAGTGGAGGTGAGGTTATACCTAATGGCGTAACTCGTTCTAATGTTATCAACTTTGCTGAAAGAGTACTTGAAAAATATCCTTCACACACCGAAAGCTATGACACATACAATGCCAAGCGAACAGATGTTGAGATACCAGCCGACAAGTTGTTCAAATCGGAAAGTGATTGGTTCACTGCAAAGAATGGAAACTCTATTGCCGTGAATGATACACAGGCTAAGGCTTGTTATGAGCTTGTTGCTCACAAAGATGCACAGGGTCATTTGAAGTCTGTGTCTGTAATAAAGTATCATAGCTTTGATAATGCTTTGACAGATGAGGAGGTTGTGGCTATTACAGATGCGATGAAGGCTAATGCTACGGTTGCTCCTACTGTTGAAATTAACGATGCGAACTGGAAGGAGTCGGTTGATACTCCTATTGGTGCTGTAAAGATGGGAGAAAACCAAAAGGCTAAACTATTTGCCAAAGGCAGAGAGCAGCAGTATGGTATGCTCCTTGAAACACTCTCTAATCCAGATGTTGTACTTGAAGAAAAGGATAAGGAGCAGAATATGTTCCATGAACGTCCTTCTTCATATCTCTTTGTCAAGACATTCCAAAAGGAAGACGGTTCAAAGTTTGTTCACTTTGAGAGCGTAACGGTTTCGCAGGAAGGAATGGAGGTTTCTATTAGCTCTCATATAATTCGTGAGAACCAGTTGAAAAATAAGTTGAAGAGTGATAGGTTGCTTTATAAAGCGACTGCACTCGATGCACCTGCCAATACATCCGCAGAGCAACCTATCGTTGGTGGCAGCCTTTCTTCTGGTGGCAAAGATACAGAAAAGGATTCATCCGACCAAGAGAATGGCGTTAAATCGTTCAAAATCACACCTAAAGAGTACACAACCAAGCGTGGCAAGAAGCTGTCAATGCACCTTGTTACGTTTGAGAGTGAGCTAAGTAAGGAGCAGATGAACGCTGCTAAGAAACTTGCAAAGGATGCTAAAGGTTGGTGGAGCAAGGAAGACGGTGGTTTCTTGATGCGAGACATGGAGAGCGCACAGAAACTGGCAGACAGCGTGCTTGACGATGCTGATGCCGTTGCAGATGCGCAGCCAGTATCGTTGATAGACATGCAGGAGGCTACTGGTGCCGAGGTGAAGAAACCAAAGGATAGCGGCAACAAGTTAGTGACCGATGAACGCTATGCAGAGTTGAAGGCTCGTATGCGCAAGAAGTTGGGACAACTCAATTCTGGTATTGATCCAGAAAGATTTGCTATCGGTACCGAAATGGCTTTATATCATATAGAGAGAGGCGCACGCAAGTTTACCGAGTATGCCAAAGCAATGATTGAGGATTTGGGTGATGCAATTCGCCCATACCTCAAAGCCTTCTACAATGGTGCCCGAGACCTACCAGAGGTTGAAGCCAATGGCTGGAGTGAAGACCTTACCCCATACGACGAGGTTCGCACAATAGACATTGCCAACTTCGACAAGCCTTCTGTTGATGCAATGGCAACAGCAGAAATGGTAGTCAAGGAGCATGAGGCAGAGCAGCAAGCAGAAGAAACAAAGAAACAGATTAGTGAAACACGAAACAAAAACAGAAATGAAACCAAACAGCAAACAGCAGCAGATACGCAAGCTATTACAAGCGAAGCAACAGCTATTGCAAGCGAAACAGAAAGCGTTATCCGCACTGGAGAAGAGAACGCCATCAACGAGCAAGTAGGCAAGATAGACGAAGCTCTTGATAAAGTAAATAACCAACTCGCCTTACTTGGCTATTATGAAGCCGACGAAGAGGAAAAGGATTACAACGAGGCAACGGGCTATATGCGTAATGCTGAACGTAAAGCAGTAAAGGACGCAGGTAACCTTGCAAGTCGTTTGATAGATGATCTTGGACTCGACCGCTTTGAAGCTACCCACTCCGATAAGACTGACAAGAAGGGCAATCGCAAAACTAAGCCCCTCGCATCGGCAAATATAGCTCCTGTGGGTGGTGACGTTTCAGTTCGTCTTCCTTTGGAAAAAGGACGTGAGTTGTATTTGACAATTGGACTTGAACCAAGAGCTGCAAAGGGTGTCGAAGGATATGATGGTAGTAATCTTGAAGTAACTCGCATCGTGTATCGTGTTGAAAACCCTAATGGTACAGAACGATATGGAAACAACAAGTGGGTTGCAGAAGACATTACTTATGCCGACTTATTGAAAGGCATCCAGTACGAGGCTCGTGATTATCTTCCAAAGCGTAACGACACTACTGCTAAAAAGCCAAAGGCATCGAAGAAAGTTAAACAAGAACCACAGATAGGCGATTTGTTTGCAAGTCTGTCTGATAACAATGTAGATAACAATGAAGAAACTAACGTACAAGCTCGCTCCTCTAAAGAAGGGGGAGAGGGACAACAACGCCAGCAGGATGCGCAGATGGGAGGAAGCGCAGGGAATGAAGCTGAAAGAACTGACGGACGAGGAATGGGTGGACGTGATTCACGTAATACTGAGTCTGACGGAACAGGAAGCAAGGGATTATCTCGACCATCTGAGAGCAAGCAAGGTGTAACGCCTGCTGAGAAGAAGAATGTGAACAACAACCATGCGGAACGTGGCAAGGACTATGCTCCAAAGGGTGCAGATGCTCGTATAGATGCGAACATCAAAGCCATTGAGTTAATGCAGAAACTGATGCAGGAGGGCAAGCAAGCCACACCTGCCCAGATGAAAGTGTTGCGCCAGTTCAGCGGTTGGGGCGGTCTTGGCAAGGCATTCGTCGAGAAAGACGATTGGAGCAATCCTACCGCCAAGCGTTTGAAAGAGCTGCTTGGGGAAGAAGCCTACGCACAAGCCGAGATGAGCCGCAATAGTGCCTACTACACTCCTGCAAGTGTCATTGATACGATGTGGGATATAGCCAGAGCTTTAGGTTTCAAGGGCGGTAAGGTGCTTGAAGGTTCAGCAGGTATCGGTAACATCATTGGTGCCATGCCTACCGACATGAGCGAGCGCAGCAATATTCAAGCAGTGGAGATAGACGAGACAACTGGCAACATACTGTCATTGCTCTATCCCGATGCAAAGGTTGATGTGCAAGGCTTCGAGGCGACAAGAGTCCCTAATGGTAGCGTTGATTTAGCAATCACCAATGTGCCGTTTGTCACTGGACTCCATGTAAATGACGAGACAGGCGACAACGACCTTTCAAAGAAGTTCCGTGACATTCACGACTTCTGCATTGCCAAGAACGTGCGCAAGCTCCGTGAAGGTGGTATTGGTATCTTCATCACCTCTAACGGAACACTCGACAGCAGTCAGAAGCTCCGCAACTGGCTTGTGAACGAAGGCAATGCCGATGTTATAGGTGCCTTCCGTCTGAACAACCAGACGTTTGGCGGTACTGGTGCCACCTCTGACATCATCGTCATTCGTAAGCGAGTGAACGGCAAGAAGTCTGCTAATGCCATTGACGTAAGCACAGTGAGCGCAGAGCGTGCCGCCACCTTTGAAGACCCTAAGACCCATAAGGAACGCATCGTATCAATGGACTACAACAAGTATTTCATTGAGCATCCCGAATGTATGGCAGGTGAAATGCGCTTTGGTTTCGAGAACAAAGACTTCTACCGTCCGACGAGCAAGGCACTCTACCCAGTGAAGGGCAAGAACCAAAACGAAATGCTTGCAGCATGGATGAAGACCTTTGAGGGTATGAAGGAAGATGCAGTTAGCGAGACAACTCCTGCATCATCCGAGTCAGTGTATGAAGACCTTGGGGATGATGTGAAGGAAGGTTCACTCGTTCTTAACAAGGACGACAAGCTCTGTATTGCCCAATACGGCAAAGCCGTGCCTCTTGCTGTCAATGCCAACAAGGTAAAGGGTACTACGAAGGCAGAATGTTTCCGCAGGTACCAGGCGATAAAGGGCGCACTTGCAGATGTACTCTCCTATCAGACCGAGAACGAGAGTGACAATGGTCTGCAGCCGTTGCTTGATAAGTTGAACGATGCCTTTGACAGCTTCGTGAAGACCTACGGACACTTGCATAAGAACACAAGTATATCGTTCTTGAAGAATGACGTAGACTTCCCGACAATCCTTGCATTGGAGAAATACAGCGAGGTTGGCGACAAGAACGGCAAGAAGGTTGAGAAGTATGACAAGACCGACATCTTCAGCCAGCGTGTCGTTGAGAAGGAGAAGGCTCCCGATCCAAAGAACGTGAAGGACGGCATCATTGCCAGCATCTACCAGTATGGACGCATTGATGTTCCTTATATTGCCGACAAGTTAGGCAAGAGTGAGGAAGACGTGAAGAAAGATATCGTAGAGAAAGGCTTAGGCTATGAGAACCCTGCCACCATGCAGATGGAGGTGTCGTATGAATACCTAAGTGGAAACGTGCGTGAGAAGCTGAAACAAGCAGAAGAAGCCAATACCGACGGCAAGTATTCTGCCAACATCGAAGCATTGCGCAAGGTAATTCCTATGGATATTCCTTCTCACTTGATAGAGTTCACTTTGGGTAGCTCATGGGTAGACCCAAAGTTATATACAGACTATATCAAGGAGCGCACCGACGTAGATGTTCAGCTCACCAATGTAGGCGGTACATGGTTTATGAAGACCCCATACTACACCAGCTACGAGAAGAACAAGGCTATGGGCGTGCGTGGACAGGTGGTGCAGAAGCTAATACTTGGCACAGACCTTATAGAAGCAGCGTTGCAGAACAAGACTATCACCGTCAGCGAGACACATACTGTTGGCTATGGTTCCAGCAAGACAACTGAAACTATTACTGACAAGGAGGCAACACAGGCATGTTCCGCAAAGATAGACGAGATAAGAGCTGACTTCAAGGAGTGGGCACGTCAGAAGATGCAGAACGATGCCGACATGTCGGAACGCATAGAGCGCACCTACAACGAGCAGTTCAACAACTACGTTCCTCTTACCATCAGCGACGAGTTTGTTCCAGAGTATTTCGGTGGTGCCAACCATAAATTCAAGATGCGCCCTCACCAGGCGAAGGCTATCATCCGTGGTACGATGCAGCCGTTGTTGCTTGCCCATGAGGTGGGCACTGGCAAGACGTTCACCCTCATCAGCACAGCAATGGAGATGCGCAGACTCGGCACAGCCAAGAAGCCAATGATTGTTGTACAGAACGCTACCGTTGGTCAGTTCGTGGCAAGTGCAAAGGAGCTATACCCTAATGCAAAGGTGCTCACATTGGAAGACAAAGACCGAGACAAGGAAGGCAGAAAGAATTTCTACGCCAAAATCAAGTACAATGATTGGGATATGATTGTTGTACCCCAGTCGGTATTTGAGCGCATCCCCGATAGTGAGGAGCGTCAGATGCGTTTCATCCAAGACAAGATAGATGAGAAGATGATGGTGTTGGAGCAGATGCGTGAAGCCGACTCCGACAATGACAGAAATCCTATCATCCGTCAAGCCGAGAAGGAAATCGAGAAATGCAAGGACGAAATGGGAGCCTTAGCAGAGGCGTTGGCAGGCAAGCGTAAGCAGCGTGACGGCAAGAAAGAAGCCGTTGCAAAGCAGAACGCATCCGTAAAGGCAAAGGAGATGCTTGATCGTCAGACCGACGACGTGGAAGACTTTGACGATATGGGCATTGATGCCCTTCTCGTTGATGAGGCTCACGAATACAAGCATCTTGGTTTTGCTACTGCCATGCAGCGAGGTGTGAAAGGTATCGACCCCTCGTTCTCAAAGAAGTCGCAAGGCGTGTATCTGAAGACCCAAGCTGTACTGGAGAAGAACAATGGACGTAATGTTATCTTCGCTACTGGTACACCTATCAGTAACACAGCAGCCGAGATATGGACGTTCATGCGCTACTTGATGCCAGCCGACGCAATGAAGGAATATGGTATTTACTACTTCGACGACTTTGTGCGCAACTTCGGTAATCTGACACAGATGCTGGAGTTCAAGACAGATGGAAAGTTCCAAGAAGTAAACCGCTTCGCAGGTTATGTAAACCTTCCCGAGTTGGTTCGCATCTGGTCGAGCGTTGCTGATACCGTGCGCACCGACGAGGCGAAAGCCGTAAAGGACAATGTTCCCGACATTGAAGGTGGACAGGCGCAAGACATCTATCTTCCTCAGACTCGTGCTCTACGCAGCATCATGAAGTTTGTGAAGGAACAACTCAACGAGTACAACAAGATGAGTGGCAAGGAGAAGAAGGAGAACAGCCATATTCCTTTGACCATGTACGGCATCGCCAAAGCAGCAGCCGTTGATGCTCGTCTTGTTATGGCAGATGCCGAGGATGATAAGAACAGCAAGACCAATGAAGCCGTACGTCAGACCTTACGCTCTCTCAAAGAGACCGCCAAGTATAACGGCACCATTGCTTTGTTTGCTGATGTCTATCAGAATAAGCATACTGGCTTCAACCTCTACGAGGACATCAGAAAGAAGCTCATCGAGCAAGGTGTGCCAGCCGAGCAGGTGGTAATCATCCGTTCTGACATGACTATCAAGAAGAAGCAGGAAATCTTCGACAAGGTGAACCGTGGCGAAATCCGTGTGATTATGGGTAGTACCTTCACACTTGGTACTGGCGTGAATATTCAAGAGCGTTTGCACACCCTCATACACTTGGATGCCCCAAACCGCCCAATGGACTACACTCAGCGCAATGGTCGAATTGCACGTCAAGGCAACCTGCATAAGGTAATGGGTATTCCAATCCGCATCTTGCGTTTCGGTGTGCAGGACTCACTCGACGTTACCGCATATCAGCGACTGAAGACTAAGGGAGCCATTGCCGACTCAATCATGAAGGGCAAGTCGATGTTGCAGAACAGCATGGAAGACCGTAGCATGGAGGAGGATGAAGACGTATTCGGTGACACCGTAGCACAGCTTTCGGGTAGCCAGTATGCAATGCTGAAGAACCAAGCCGAGCGTGAGGTTCGCAAGTATGAGAGCAAGAAGAAGCAATGGGAAGCCGACCAGACCTACGTCCACAATGCTATTCCTCGTATCAATCGAGAGATTGAGCGTGCTGAAGAAAGAGCAGCCACCGCCCAACAGCAGTTGGATGCCATTGCAGCCGCCTTTGGTGAAAATGCGACACCTGCAATCAAGGTAGGCAAGAAGACCTATGCAGACATCAACGCCATGTCAGACCTTTTTGTTGACCTCAATAAAAAGGTAAACGAGACAGCCGAAGAAATGCGTAAGTCGAGTGGTGAAGATATGCGTACACGCAAGGTAGATGTTCAGATTGGCGATGTCATCTTCACTATAACCACCACCCAGAAGAAGGAGTTGGTGAACCATTATGGTGCAGTGGACACTAAGATTTCACGCAGCATCACCTATTCGTGCCCCGAACTTGGTTTGGAAAACGAGAAAGGCGGTGCTTGGTTCAAGAACGCCATCGAGGACATCTTCGAGAACGTTGTTAGTGGTGACAGCTTCCGAGAAGAGCTAACCCGAAACACCAACTTGGCTGAACGTATGAAAGGCGAGCTGGAGCAGGTGAAGAGCCGTGAAGGACAGTCCTTCCAGTATGACAAGGAACTATCCGAGGCATACGAACATCTTGAAGAGTACACCGAGCTTATGAAGAAGGAACTCGAAGAGAAGGAGCAGAAGTATGCCGAAATGGATAGCGAGGTAGAAGCAGCTACTGGAGTGACAGAGGCAGACGAAGCCGACGAGGACACGGACGACGACAAGCGTTTCCGTGACTCGTTGCCCGATGCAACAGCAGAGGATAAAGACCTCCGCTATTCACTCCGTGAGCAGACCGCCCCTAAACACACGAAGACCGCCTATGCCGTGTTCATCGTAAAGCAGCACGAGGATGGCAGCGTAACCCTTCATCCAAAGATGATAGCAGACGAGGCAGTTGGCGCACCACCTCACACTTGGCTCAATGCCGACACTGGCAAGATAAAGCGAGACAAGCAAGGCGAGCCAATTCAGAACACAAGAGGCAGAGTGAGCGTGCGAGACGCAAAGGGCGCACCCCTTGCATGGAGACCAGGCAAGCACCTTGCCGCCTATCCTAACGCATCGCAGTTTGCCGTAGAAGGCGACACAAAGGGAGTTCGTGACCGTCTTCCCGATAACGTAGTGTTCTTCGAGGTGGAATATGCAGCCGACCGAGACTATCAGTTGGAAGCGTGGGAGTATGGTGTGAATGGTAACGGCAAGTATGAGCACAGTCAAGCAGGACTACCTTACATACCGAAGGACGGTTATTACATCTACCGCACCAATGCCAACCCGAACATTCCTGCCATGATCATCACTGGAGCCTACCGTGTGAAGCGTGCCCTTACCGATGAGGAAGCGAAGAAACTCAACCAAGAAGCAGGTGGTGACTGGTACGACAGAAAGAGTGGTGAGCCAATGACAGCAGAACGTCTGAAAGAGTTGGGACTTGACGAGGCAGGCTTGCAGCGTAAGGCAGAGACCTTCGACTACAACGAACTGGAGCCAGCTCATGACGAAAGTTCGGTAGCCATGTCAATGCCTGGTTATGTTCGTAGAGACCTCGACTTCACCGACAAGAACCTTCTGAAAGCAATCAAAGAGAACAAGCAGGACGCAAGTTACTACCAGAGTCTCTATGAACAGCAGAAGAAGGACGAACGTCAGCGAGAGCAGACCGCCTTTGAAGACGGACAAGTTCTTCCTATCGAATTGGACTGGAGAAATGGAGGTTATAAGGTAGAAGGACTGAACGCAATCTTTGCCAACAAGGACAGACTTTTAGATGCTTTCCGTACCAAGTATGATAGTTATGTCGCCACCTTTACAAGTGACGGCAATGCCATAGAGGTTAGTCCGTGGCGCAGTGTACTTGCCGAGACCAAGAAACCACGTCGTAGAAACGGCAAGCCAACAAAGGCAGAGCAAGCAAAAGCCGCTTTCGTTGAGCGTCAGACACGCAGAGCTATTGACAGCGTAAATGATGTGGCAAGAAAACTTGGCTTGAATGTGGAGGTGAAGACCGACACCGAGGGACTTACTGGCAGACGTGCCCGTGCCAAAGGTTGGTATGACACGAAGACTGGCAAGATAGCAATCATCCTTCCTAACCATACAAGCGGACAGGACGTTATGCGCACCATCCTGCATGAGGGTGTAGCACACCACGGACTCCGTGAGTTGTTTGGCGAGGACTTTGACACATTCTTGGAGAATGTCTATAACAACGCCAGCAAGGAGATACGAGAAGCAATCAACAGACTTGCCGCCAAGAACGACTGGGACTTCAAGGTTGCAACCGAGGAGTATCTTGCAGGCATGGCAGAAGACACGAACTTTGACCGTGCCGAATATCAGAGTTGGTGGGGCAAGATAAAGTTCCTCTTCCTCGATATGCTTAGAAAGGCAGGACTCGTTCTTAACAGAACCCTTACTGATGCCGACCTTCGCTATATTTTGTGGCGCAGCTATGAGAACTTGAAGGAGCCAGGCAGGTATCGTAGTATTCTTGGCGAAGCAGAAGACATAAGCAAGCAAATGGACTTGAAGGTTGGAAACTTCGCAGAGACTGACAATTCCGCAGCTTCGGTAGCCGACGGTGACAGCTATATGTATCGTGACGGTGATGTAATGGACGAGCGAGACCGAGCCATTGTGCGAGACCGCTACGAGCGTACCATACAAAGCGGTATGTATCAGTTCCGTGAAGCCGTGCAGGACAGTATGTTGTCATTGCGCAGACTGATGGAGCACATTGCAGAAGCCACTGGTGAGAAGGTTAAGGATTTCGAGAACGCTTACATGGCAGAGAACGCCCTAAGTTCAAAGAACCATGCCGAGCAGGACATCTACGGCAAGTTGCTGTTTAACCCTATGCTTGACGAGATACACAACCTTGCAAAGGAGAACAGCAGCCGTGATGAGGTTACTCGGTACATGATGGCAAAGCACGGATTGGAACGTAACGAGGTCATGGCACGACGAGCCGCAGAGCAGACAGCAATGGACGAGTTAGGCAAGGACTTGCGAGCAGCCGAGCGAGCCGTACAGAACGACCCACTTGACCAAGACGCACTCGATGCCCTTGATGATGTGAAGCAGCGTATGCAAGACCGAGTAGACGAGCTGTATAAGGAGAACCGTGAACGTGACTATGGCGGTATCACTGGACTCATGGGAGAAGACGACCTTGCAACAGCCGAGTCGTTAGCCAAGCAGTTTGTCCTCACCTTTGAAGGCGACCACGATGTAGACCAACTCTGGGGAAGAGTAAACGCCTGCACCAAAGCTACATTGGAGAAGACCTACAAAGCAGGCTTGCTAAGTAAGGCAGGCTTCGATGAAATCAACAGCATGTACGAATACTACATACCGTTGCGAGGCTTCGACGCAACCACCAGTGACGAGGTGTATAGCTATCTGACACATGAGAAGAGTGGTTTCAGCAGTCCATTGAAAAAGGCAGAAGGACGTAAGAGCATAGCTGACGACCCAATAGCGACCATTGCAAACATGGCAGATTGTGCCATTGTGCAGGGCAATCGCAATATGATGAAGCAGAAGTTCTTGAAGTTTGCCATGAACTATCCGAGCGATGCCGTCAGCGTAAACAAGATGTGGCTCCGCTACGATGATGTGCAAGACCAATGGGAAGCCGTAACCGCCAACATCGACGAGAACGATAGTGCAGACGATGTACTTGCAAAGACCGAAGCCTTCGAGGAGCAGATGCGCCAGCTTGCAGAGTCAGACCCCGACCATTACAAGCGAGGCAAGGATGCAGCCAACATACCTTACATTGCACTTGGCAAGAACCTCAACGAACACCAAGTTCATGTGAAAATGGGAGGAGAGGATTATATCTTAACCATCAATGGTAGTCCGAGAGTGGCGCAAGCCCTCAACGGGCTTACCAATCCCGACAACGAAAATGCAGGGGAAATAGGCGAGCTTGTCAAAGCAGGTAAATACATTAACCGTCAGATGTCAGCCTTCTACACAACCCGTAACCCCGAGTTTGTGCTGAGTAACTTCCTTCGTGATGCTCTTTATGCCAACAGCACCATGTGGGTAAGAGAGACACCTAACTACGCCATCAAGTTCAACAAGAACTTCTTGAAGTGCAATCCTGCTATGCTCTATAAGCTATTGCAGAAGCACAACAGCGGAACACTTGACATGAACAACGAAATGGAGCGAGCCTTCCACCAGTTCATGATGAATGGCGGTGAGACAGGCTACACCGTAGTGAAGGACATCGAGAAGCAGAAGAAGCTCATCAAGAAGTATGTGCGCATGAAGGATGCAAGCATTCCTGTTGAAGCAGCATGGAAGCTTCTTGGCGACAAGCTGGACGACATCAACCGCAGCGTAGAGAACTGTGCTCGTTTTGCCGCCTACCTTACCAGTCGCCAAATGGGACGCAGTGTAGAGCGTAGTGTGTGGGATGCAAAGGAAGTGAGTGTGAACTTCAACAAGAAGGGCGCAGGCGCAAAATTCCTCAACAAGACAGGGCAGGGCAAATGGTATTCACTTGGAAATCAAGGTGCAAGAATTAGCGGAATAGGACGCAGCTTCTATGTGTTCTGGAACGCAGCCGTACAGGGTACGACCAACTTTGCGAGTCTTCACAAGCACCATACCGCCAAAGCCCTTGCAATGGATGCAGGTTTGTTCCTGCTTGGTGCCATGCTTGCAGGCATTGGTGGTGGTGACGATGATGAATACTGGAACCTACCTTCGTATGTTCGTCGTAGCAACATCTGCTTCAAGATACCAGGCACAAAGAGCTTCTGCAGTATTCCTCTTGGCATCGAGCAACGAGCCATCTACGGACTTGGAGAGCTATTCAGCAGCTTAGCCAGTGGCAAGGAGCGCATGAGTGGCGAAGAGATAGCTAAGGAGATAGCAGGCTCTTTGTCCTCAATGATGCCTCTTGACTTTATGGAAGATGGTTCTTCGTTTATGCCCTCTTATCTAAAGCCATTTACAGAAGCATATATAAGCAACAAAGACTGGAAGGGAATGCCAATCTACCGCAAGACTCCTTACAACGAGGAAGATCCCGAATGGACAAAGGCAAGTAAGCGTACCAATCAGTTGGTAGTTGATTTCTCAAAGTGGTGCAACGAGGTTACTGGAGGTGACGATGTGAAGCGAGGTTGGGCAAACTGGAACCCGTCTAAGTTGGAACATTTATTTGAAGGAGTCTTCGGTGGAATATCCACCACCGCCAACAAGATGGTTAAGGCAGGCGAGATGGTTGCAGGAAAGCAAGATTTCGACTGGAGCAACATCCTCTTGGCAAGCCGTGTTATCAAGAGTGGCGACGAGAATGCCGCAGCCAAGCGATATAATGCCGAGTACTGGAAGTATTGCGGAGAGTATCGTGAGACCAAGCGACTTGTAGACCACTACGAGAACCAAGACTCAGAAGGTATCATTGGTGCAGCCGAGAAACTTGACTTCATGTATAACTCACCCGAATACGGACGTTACGAGATTGTGGACGAGTATTACTACGATGTGAAGGAACTCAGCGATGAACTTAAAGAGACCACAGACGACCAAGAGCGTAAGGAACTCGAAGCGGAAATAAACACTCTGAAGCAAGAAATGGTAATGCGCATCCGAGCCTTTGACGATGCGAGAAAGAAGTAAGCGTAAATAAATAAAAAGCGTGTGTGACATTGGTGTTGTATATTTGCACACCAATGTTCACACACTCATAAAACAAATAGTTATGACGGAAAGACTTTTACCTATGAGCCGTATCCGAGCGCAAATCCCGACCCTTGATACGGTGGCATACTCAAAGGCTCACAATAGCGGTAGAGCATTTGAGATACTTGCGGAGGCGCAGATGTACTGGAATAACATGTACCTCTTCCGCAAGGACAGAGAGCGCAACAAGCGTTACTGTTATGGCGACCAATGGAAAGACCGCATCAAGGTTGACGGAGAATGGATGACCGAGGAGGAGTATATCAAGCAGCAAGGCAACGTTCCTTTGAAGAATAACCTCATCCGCAGACTTGTCAATACCGTGCTTGGTGTATATCGTCAGCAAGCAAAGGAGCCAATCTGTACAGCTCGTGACCGTGACGAGCAGAAACTTGGCGAGACAATGAGTACAATACTCCAGTGCAACATGCAGTTGAACCGCATGTCGGACGTGTATGCTCGTACAATGGAGGAGTATCTTATTAGCGGTCTTGCCGTTCATCGTAAATGGTTTGGTTGGCGTAATAACAAGTTGGACTGTTGGACAGACTATGTTCAGCCCAACAACATCTTCATAGACTCAAACATGCGTGATTTCCGAGGTTGGGACTGCAACTTCATCGGTGAGGTGCATGATATGAGTTACGAGACGCTTCTACAGAAATATGCAGAAAGCCCAGCCGACGTTGAGCGACTTAAAAACATATACTCATGGTGCCATGACCGCCATTTGTTTCAGTCGTATATGCAGAACTTCGGTTACAGCTCAATAAAGAACCTCGACTTCTTTGTTTGCAGCGACAACACACGATGCCGTGTAATCGAGGTATGGCGTAAAGAGAGCAAGCCACGTTACAGTTGTCACGATCCAAACAATGGCGACGTATATAAGATTGACGTTGAGGACTATCACGATATGGTGGAAGTTGTCAATAACGACCGTATGAGACGTGGACTTGAGCAAGGCATGAACATTGACGACATTCCGCTTATCAAAGCCAAGTGGTTTATGGACGATTACTGGTACTACTACCACTTGACCCCGACAGGCGAGATACTTAGGGAAGGTGAAACTCCATATGAGCACAAGAGCCACCCTTACATCTTCAAGGCGTACCCATACATCGACGGAGAGATACACAGTTTTGTGAGCGATGTCATAGACCAACAGCGTTACACCAACCGCCTCATCACTCTATACGACTGGATTATGCGTGCGAGTGCTAAGGGCGTGTTGCTGTTCCCCGAAGAGTGTCTGCCTAAAGGTATGGACATCAACGACATTGCCGACGAGTGGAGCCGCTTCAATGGTGTTATTGCTATCAAGGCAAAGAACACGAAGGTGCTTCCGCAGCAGATAGCCAACAACTCAACGAATATCGGCATCACCGAATTGCTGAACTTGCAACTAAAGTTCTTCGAGGAGATAAGCGGAGTGAACGGAGCTTTGCAGGGCAAACCAGGCATGAGTGGCATGAGTGCTTCGCTGTACTCTCAGCAGACACAGAACGCCACCACCTCGTTGCTTGACCTGTTAGAGTCGTTCAGCCAGTTTATTATTGACGCAGCCTATAAGGATGTGAAGAACATACAGCAGTATTACGACTCGAAGCGTGTGTTCAATATATCTGGCAGAAGTGGCACACAGATAGAGTACGACCCGAAGAAGATTAGAGACATCGAGTTTGACTTATCAATCGTGGAGAGCACCAGCACACCTGCCTACCGCATGATGGCAAACGACTTCCTTATGGAGATTTGGCGCAGCAACCAAATCAGCTTGCAGCAGTTGCTTGAACATGGCGACTTCCCATTTGCTGACGAGTTGTTGCAGAGCCTCAACAGTCAGCAGGAACAGTTGGAGAATGGTCAGACCCCAGTGGCATTGTCACCAGAGATTATGAAACAAGCACAGCAGGGCGCAAACATGGATGCCGTAAACAAGGCATGGGGCATGTTGCGTCATGCTGCATAATAAATGAACTATCAATCTTCCATATCTATGATAGCAAAGGACACAAAGACAAGAGGAGAGGCTGCATCCGTTCGCAATGCAGCCGCCCTTGTCGTGTCTGAAAACGTAGCCAAGATAATAGCGTTGAACCGTATGCGCAATGCCGAGATACGTTCCAAGTTCAACCCTATTACTGGTGAGGGAAGCATAGGCGAAAGGAAGAAAATAGAGATAGAAGATTTCCCCTTTCCTGTTCAGTACGTTCCTTTGTCGATGCTAAAGGTGCCACTTGTGCAGCAGCTCTTAGAGGCAGGAAGCATCCGTAAATTCTTGGAGGACTACATGAATGTGGAGTATTCCGAGGAAGAATGAGGCTGACGAGGTGGAGAAGGACTACAACGAGGCATACGGCTACATGCGTAATGCCGAGAAGAAGGCCGTCAAGGATGCAGCCAACCTTGCAAGCCAGTTGATTTCTGATTTGAACCTTAGCCACTATGAGGCTTCTCACTCAAAGCAGACGGATAAGAAAGGCAATCGTAAGAAAAAGCCACTTGCAGTTTCCAACATTTCCCCTATTGGAGGTGATGTGTCTATACACCTGCCATTAGAAGAAGGACGCGAGCTGTATCTGACAATAGGTGTTGAGCCAAGAGCAGCCAAGGGTGTAGATGGCTTTGGAGGCAGCGACCTTGAAGTTACTCACATCATGTTCCGGGTTGACCATCCTGAAGGCACCGGCAATGACCGCTACGGTAGAAATGTCTTCGTTGACAGCAATGTTACGTATTCTGACCTTCTGAAGCAGGTGCAGCGTGAAGCCTACAAATATCTTATAGGTAGTGGCGTGACCAATGAAGGAGAGTATGCAGCAGGTGACAAGGTGCAGTATTCAACCGATGGTGGCCGCACATGGACTGATGCAGTTGTAGTGCAGCCTAACGATGAGGGCGGCATCCGCATTGACACCGGCCTTGCTCCTGTCATGTGGGTTAATGCTCACTCGGACCAGTTGCGCCATAAGCCAAGCGAGTCAGCCGAGCCGAAGCATGAAGCCGTTGGCGACTTCTACGAGGATGGTATTAACGAGGATGCCGTTGCGGCATTGCCAGAAGACACTGCCATACAGCTCCATGTTGTTGACATTCTCAATCCGGGCATGACTGACCATTCAATGAAGTCGAAGATCGAGAGCCTCAACACGTTGCTCCCTAAAATTTCAGACAAGAAATTGTCGGAACTCGACAAGGAGTATGGCGATGACAAGGATATGGGCACCCATATCAAGGCAGAGGTGGCGAGACGTGACAAAGATGGTGGCGTTCAGCCAACATCATCAGAGAAACCAGCAGACAAGCCAAAGCCTGCATCCAAGAAAAATGCAACTAAGAAAGTTAAACCAGAGCAGCCTGTAGGTGATTTGTTTGCCGGGCTGTTTGATAATACATCAGACAATGGATTACAAGGAAATGATGAAGCGGTACGCACCGAAACAGTGCCAGCCGACAATAGTGGACAACAGCAAGGACTACGAGAAAGCCAAGGAAGCCCTCGCAAAACAGCTGCACAAGAAGGTGGAAGACCTAACGGAGGACGAGGAGGACAAAGCACTGGCAAAGATAGGGCTGTGTCCGCTGGACTTCATGGACTGACCGAGCCGAAGAACACACGCAACAACCATTCAGAGCGTGGCGCAGACCATGCCCCAACTTCGGTGAATGGCAGAATAGAGGCCAATATCAAGGCTATTGAGTTGGCGCATGAATTACTTGAGAGCGGTGAGACAGCCACTCCCGAGCAGATGAGTGTACTTAGACAGTTCAGTGGTTGGGGTGGTCTTGGAGCCGCTTTCAGCGACGGAGGCTATGACTGGAAACAGCGTGAGCGTAACAAGAAAATACGTGAGTTGCTTGGAGAAGAAGCCTACGAGCAAGCCGTTATGAGTGCTAACAGTGCCTACTACACCCCTGCATACGTTGTTGATACACTTTGGGACATTGCAAATCAGCTTGGTTTCAAGAGTGGCAACATCTTAGAGGGTTCTGCAGGTATTGGCAACATTTTGGGACAGATGCCTACAACGGTAAGCGAGCGCAGTAACATTCACGCCATTGAGATAGACGGCACATCTGGCGGCATTCTCTCATTGCTCTATCCCGATGCCAAGGTGGAGATACAAGGTTTTGAGCAGACACGCATACCTAATGGCAGTGTGGATCTGGCTATTACCAATGTACCTTTCGTTACCGGGTTGCGTGTGAATGACACCACAGGCGACAGTGACCTTTCTAAGAAGTTCCACAATATCCACGACTTCTGTATAGCCAAGAATGTGCGTAAGTTGCGTGAGGGTGGATTGGGTATCTTCATTTCTTCAAACGGCACGCTCGATAACAGCAAGGCTTTGCGCGACTGGGTTGTGAACGAGGGAGGTTCGGACTTCATCGGAGCATTCCGCATGAATAACAAGACCTTTGGTGGTACAACCGTCACGTCGGACATCATCGTTATCCGCAAGCGAGTGAATGGTCAGAAGTCGGCACAAGCCATTGACGTGAGCAGCATCAGCGGTGAGCGCACGGCCGAATATGAAGAACCGGGCGCACGCAAGGCCAAACAACTCTCCATGGACTACAACAAGTATTTCATCGAGCACCCAGACCACATGGCCGGTGAAATGCGCTTTGCCTTTGAGGAAGGTGATACATTCAGACCTACGAGCAAGGGACTCTACCCGGTAAGCGGCAAAGACCAAGGCAAGATGCTGGTTGATTTCGTTAAATCGTTCACTGAAGAAGATAGCAGCAAAGCGACCACTACAGATCACCACGATGTTTCACTTGTGCTTGATGCGTCAGCGGACGGCAAGAAACTTGGTGAAATGTATATGAAAGACGGCCAGATTGTTTTGGCCAGCTTTGGCGGTTACTATCCTCTTGAAGTGAACGACAAGAAGATAAAGGGACACACCAAGCAGGAGTGTTTCACTGCTTATGCTGCCATCAAAAGTGCATTGGCTGATGTTATGCAGTACCAGACAGAGAACGAGAGTGATGCAGGACTGAAACCATTGATTGCCAAACTCAACAAGGCATACGATGCCTTTGTCAATACCTACGGCCATTTCAACAAAAACAACCAATTAGCATGGTTGCGCAATGATGTGGACTATCCTAATGTGTTCTCATTGGAGACATATAAGGAGCAAGGAGACGGCAAGGGAGGCGTTGTCAAGACCTACGATAAGGCCGATGTGATGAAAGGCCGTGTCGTGGAAAAGGAAAGCGAGCCGCACCCTGAGAATGTCAAGGACGGTGTTGTGGTGAGTATGTTCAAGAACGGACGCATTGATGTTCCTTACATTGCAAGCCAGCTCGGAAAGAGCGAGGCGGAAGTGAAGCGTGAAATCATTGACAGCGGACTCGGCTTTGAAGACCCTACGACACGACAGATGGAAGTGTCATACCAGTATCTGAGCGGTAACGTGAGAGAGAAGCTGAAACAAGCTGAGGCCAACAATGAGAATGGCGAATACAGCAAGAATATCAAGGCATTGCATGATGTGGTTCCTATGAATATTCCTGCACACTTGATAGACTTCACGCTCGGTTCGTCATGGCTTGACCCAAAACTATATGACGAGTATGTGAAAGAGCGTACCGACATAGACGTGCATTTCACAGCAGCTGGTGGAACATGGTTTATGAAAGCCCCGACCTATGGTGTGAACGTTGAGAAGAACCGCGCAATGGGTATTGTGAGTGAAATGCTTAAGAAAACAATAATGGGCCATGAACTCATTTCAGCCGCAATCCAGAACAAAAGCATTATCGTGTCACGTACGGAAAAGCATTATGACGGCACAACGGAAACCATCACAGACCGTGAGGCTACGGCAGCATGTGCAGCCAAGATAGACGAGATACGTCAGGACTTCAAGGACTGGGCGCGAGGAAAGATGCAGAGTGACGCGGACTTGTCAGCACGCATGGAGCAAGAGTATAACGACCGCTTCAACAATTATGTTCCTATGAGCATACCTGACGACTTTGTACCTGAATACTTCGGTGGCGCAACACACAAGTTCAAGATGCGCTCACACCAAGGTAAGGCCATTGTACGAGGTACAATGCAGCCGTTGTTGCTTGCCCATGAGGTTGGTACCGGCAAGACATTCACCCTTATCTCCACCGCAATGGAGATGCGCAGACTCGGTACGGCACGCAAGCCTATGATCGTGGTACAGAATGCCACCGTAGGACAATTTGCAGCTTCAGCTAAGGAACTCTATCCAAATGCCAAGATACTTACGCTTGAAGATAATGACCGCAATGCGGAAGGTAGAAAGAATTTCTATGCAAAAATCAAGTACAACGATTGGGATATGATAGTTGTACCTCAGAGTACCTTTGAGTTTATCCCCGACAGTGACGAGCGTCAGATGCAGTTCGTACAGGACAAGATAGACGAAAAGATGCTTGTGCTTGAACAGATGCGTGAGGCAGACTCCAGCGGCAGAGACCCTATAACAAGGCGTGCTGAAAAGGAATTGGCCGACCTCCAAGCAGAAATGGCAGCATTGTCAGAAGGTATCTCAAAGAAGCGCACAGCCAACAATGAAAAGAAGAAAGCCGTTGCCAAGCAGAACGCAGCTGTCAAGGCGCAGGAAATGCTCGATCGCCGCACGGATGATGTGGAGAACTTTGATGATATGGGAATTGATGCCCTGCTCATTGACGAGGCGCACGAATACAAACACCTCGGTTTTGCAACAGCCATGCAGCGCGGTGTGAAAGGCGTTGACCCATCATACAGTAAGAAGTCGCAAGGCGTGTACTTGAAGACGCAAGCCATATTGGAGAAGAATAACGGTCGCAATGTTATCTTCGCCACTGGTACGCCTATCAGTAATACAGCAGCAGAGATTTGGACTTTCATGCGTTATCTCATGCCAAAGGACACCATGAAGGAATACGGTATCTACTACTTTGACGACTTTGTGCGCAACTTCGGCAATATACAGCAGATGCCAGAGTTCAACACAAGTGGCAAGTTCAAGGAAGTGAACCGCTTTGCCGGATATGTGAACCTGCCCGAATTGGTTCGTATATGGTCAGGGGTAGCAGACACCGTGCTGACCAAAGACCAGACGGAACTTGTGAAGAAAATACCAGAAATGGAGGGCGGCAAGGCGCAGGACATCTATCTACCACAGACACGCGCTCTTCGCAGTGTGATGAAATATGTGCGTGAAGAACTTGAACGCTTTGACAAAATGAGCGGCAAGGAGAAGAAGGAAAACAGCAGCATACCTCTCACTATGTATGGTATTGCTCAAGGAGCAGCTGTTGATGCCCGACTTGTGGAAATGCACGCAGAGGATGATCCGAGGAGTAAGACTAACGATGCCGTACGCCAAACCTTGCGTTCGTTGAAAGAGACTGACGACTACAAGGGTACTGTAGCCATCTTTGCCGACCACTACCAGAATAAGCGCAGCGGTTTCAACCTGTATGAGGACATCAAGAAGAAACTCATCCAGCAGGGTGTTCCCGAAAGCGAGGTTATCGTAATGAAGCCCGGCATGACCATCAAGAAGAAGTTGGAAATCTTCGACAAGGTTAACCGAGGCGCGGTGCGTGTTATTCTCGGTAGTACTGCAACCCTTGGTACTGGTGTAAACATACAGGAACGTCTGCATACCCTTATACACCTTGATGCGCCAAACCGTCCGATGGACTACACGCAACGAAACGGCCGCATCCTGCGACAGGGCAATCTTCACAAGCAATGGAATAAACCAGTCCGTGTGCTTCGTTTTGGTGTGGAAGATAGTCTTGACGTAACTGCATATCAGCGATTGAAGACCAAAGGTGCGATTGCTGATAGTGTTATGGAGGGTGACCGACTGATGCAGGACAGCATGAATAACCGTGTACTTGAAGAGGAAGAAGATGTGTTCGGCGACACTGTTGCTCAACTCTCTGGTAGTGAATACGCCCTGCTGAAAAACAATGCGGAGAAGAATGTGCGCAAGTACGAAAGCCGCAAAAAGCAGTGGGAAGCCGACCAAACCTATATTCACAATGCCAAGCCAAAGTTGGAGGGACAGATAAAGGCTGCAGAGCAACGAGCAGAGGAAGCTAACGCCCAGCTGCTTGCAGTGCAAAAGGCATTCCCCGATGGTAAGTTCACAGAGATAACTGTTGGCAAACTGAAATTTGCTTCGGTTGATGCCATGGCTGACTTCATCAAGGAACACAACAAGAAAATCCTCGATGCAGTAAAGGCGATGAAAGAGAACCCCGGCAATAACGTCCAGACAAATGCTCTTACTTTGTCATTGGGAGGTTACGACTTTGTTGTCAAGACAGAGATGTTGCGAGAGACTGTGAACAATGGCGGACTGCTGTTTGCCGAGATACATCGTAGAATGAGCTACTCATGTCCTGAACTTGGTCTGAATAATGTTCCTGTAAAGCAGTCGCTATTGCGCAATGCCGTTGAAGACATCACCGAGAATGTAATCACAGGTAGGGACTTTGCCGAGCGGTTCGACATTGCTACACGTATGGTACAGCACGGCAAATCAGAGTTAGAACAACTAAAGCAGCGTGAAGGTAAGCCGTTTGAGTTTGGAAAGGAACTCGAAGAAGCCAAGCGTCAGTTTGAGGAATATTCCGAGGCCATGAAGGTAGAAATGGCAGAAAAGGAGAAGAAGTATGCCGAAATGGACGCAAGTGTTGACGCAGCTACTGATGTCGTTGTAGACGATGAGGATGAGAGCGCAGAAGACAAGACCAAGTTCCGTCTGCTTGATGCTGACGACCCTAAGGCAATGGAGCTGGAGTCTTTGCCAGAGAGTGAGTTGGTTCCTGTTTACCGTAATGTGCAAGCCTTTGAGGATGATGCACTGGGTTCACCTATGGCATTTACCGATGCAGAGACAGGCGAGCGCAGAACATTGGAAGGCAGACGTTGGAACTATTCTGCACCTCCAAAGGTAGAACTCACCGAGGAGCAGCAGCGCAAGCTGGACGAGCTCAACAAGAATGGCTACATCATGGTTGACGGCAAAAAGAGTACAGAGTTGCAGATCAATGACGGTTTGAAATTCGTGAAGCCTAAGACCAAGGAGGCACAGTTGCAGTACTTCCTGAAGAAGAACCCCGAAGACAAGGGCTTGTGGGCAGCATACGACCCATACGACCATGCCATCGAAACACCTTTGAACACGCAGTTTGGCGAGGCATACAAGAGACCTAACCTTGTTGTGGTACGCAGCCTCATCCCGAAATCGGAGATAGACGAGCCGTTCCACGCAGACTATGCTCTGTTGCCTACCGGTGCCCATCAGTGGAACAATGGCCGCACGCTGTATCTTTCACGCTGGAGCAAGATAGACAAGGTGCTCACCCGTGAGGAGGAAGCTAAGCTCATTGACGAGTACTGGAAGAAGCATCCGGGAAAGCGTGAGGAGCTGAAGACCCACCGTGACTACAACCGCTTTGTGCCACAAGTGCGCAGAGAGTTGGAGAAGATGGGTTACCGCTTTGAACTTGACGGCAAGGAGTTGACACCGGAGGAGAGTCTTGCACTCGACAAACAGAACTGGGAGAGCCGCGATGTTATTCCCGGACGCGAAGGACACACGCCATTCGTCAGCAACGAAGACATAGCACGCATCAATGCGAAGATGGCCGGCAAGTGGGTAGGCGAACCGAAGGAAGCAATGGAAAGTGCGATGAGCGAGAGAGTGACCGAACTGTCCGAACGTCTGCATACTCCAGTACGCATCATCCGTACAGAGGAAGAAGTGGCTGCATTACCTTCCGTGCGCCAGCGCAGAATGAAGGGTAGCTTCAATCCTATGACCGGCGAGGTGACTATTGTTGTTCCCAACAATGCTAACATGGCAGACGTTGAGAATACGTTTGTGCATGAGGTTGTGGGTCACGATGGTTTGCGCGTGCTGTTCCCTGATGAAGCTAAGCTGAACAATGCCCTTGATGAACTCTATCGTGTGTCTAAGGACGAGATACGCGGTACCATTGACCGCATGGCGCAGAAGATGTACGATGCCGAGGTGGACCGCATACGTGAGAAGAAACGCAAGGAGCATGTAGCCAATGGTGAGGATGCCAACGCTTCATACTATGCAGATATGGCAGCAGCACATGCCGAGGCCGGAAAGAAACGTGAGCAGTTCAAGCGTGATGCAACAGAGGAATATGGTGCCGACCTTGCCGGACGTATCGGTGAGAAAGGCTTCGAGAAGATGAGTGCCGAAGAACTTACGTTCTGGGGCAAACTGAAAGCCATGCTCCAAAAGGCTCTACAAAAATTGTTGGACGGATTGAAAATCCCCGGCAAGAGGAAGTGGGGTGATAAGGACTGGGCGTTTGTTCTGCATGAGGCATACAAGCGTAAGAAGAATGGTGGTAAGCCTACCGTGTTCGATGCCGCTGATACTGAGGTTATGCGCAGGAAGACAGGTTTCGGTGATACTAAGTTCAGTGATGGTAAGCGTGAACAACAGACTGCTAACGAGCGTTTCAACAATGAACTTACACGCTATCAGAATGGCGAAATGGATAAGAATGAGATGCTGCATCTTGGCAGACCACAAGGAGTAATGCGTACATTCCTCCCAAACTTGCCTATTGTTATGCGTCAGCGTGTAATAAAGAAAGGTTCAGAGAAGAAGCATGAAGTAGATGTATCTGCCATAATGAATATGCCGCAACACTTGTCTTCGCCTATATTCGTGTTCCAACGTAGCGAGGACACAATTGGTGTGCTTACAGACATGAGAGACCGCAATGGCAAAAATGTGTGTGTGGCTATTGAATTGAAGAGACAGATACAGCAGGGTGCGGAATATCTCGAAGTGAATGATGTGCGTTCGTTCCACGGCAGGGAGTTCAAAAATATTGTAGAGCCGATTGCAAATAACAAGACATTGAAGTGGGTAGATAAAGAAAAAGGACTCGCTTATCTCTCCTCAGCGTCACAACCGGTTCAGCAGGAAATAGACAAGCAAGTCCTTGATACTGCGACAAAGGTAGTCAAAGATTTTGTAAATCCCAAAGTTTCTGACGAAAATGTTGCAGATGAGGGCATTATGTTCCGCGACGGTGACAGTGTGGAGTACAACAAGGCGATGGCACGTGACATATATGAGCAGCGTGTAAGTCGTGGAATGTACCAGATGCAAGAGGCACTGCAAGACAGTATGCTCGGACTGAAAGAGGCTATGGACGCGATACTCAAAGCAGAGGGTAATGGCAAGACATATATCGAGGATGTGGCAGGGTATGAGAATGCCTATCTTGGTGAAAATCGCCTTTCTTCTGTGAACCAAGCAGAGTGTACCGCATTTGCGCAGACATTGTTCAAGCCAATGCTTGAGGAGGTGGCGAAACTTGCCAAGACAGCGGACGAGCGTGCTGAGTTGACAGACTATATGATGGCCAAGCACGGATTGGAGCGTAACGAGGTAATGGCGCGGAGGGCTGCGGAGAAGGACGCTCGCTCGGAGTTCTTTGCAGAAGTTCTTGCTGCTCAGCAGGCTGTTGACAATGATCCGTTAGACCAAGATGCGATTGATGCTTTTGAAGACGTAAAGCAGCGAATGCAAGATCGTGAAGAAGAACTTTACTTGATAAATCGCGAACGAGACTATGCAGGACTGACCGCTTTGACTGGAATGGACAATGTGCTTGATGCGGAAACAGAGGCGCAACAAATGGTATCCGACTACGAAAGAGACCATTGGGTTGATGGCTTGTGGGACAAGGTGAATGCCGTAACGAAAGCCACATTGCAGAAAACCTACGAAAGCGGACTTATTAACAAGGCGACCTACGACGACATCAGCGGAATGTATGGGAATTATATTCCTCTGCGTGGCTTTGACGACAAGACGAGCGATGAGGCGTATGCATACTTGACGGACAAGCACAGCGCATTTAATGCTCCAATCAAGACCGCCAAGGGACGCAAGAGTAAGGCTGACGACCCGTTTGCCAATATGGAGGCTATGGCTGAAAGCGCGATAATGCAGGGTAACCGTAATACTTTGGTGAAGCAGAAGTTCTTGAATTTCGCGCTGAACCATCCGAGTGACCTTGTGAGCGTGAGCGACCTGTGGCTATGGCACAATGACGTTGCAGACGAGTGGCAACCTATCAACTCTGGCGACCTGCAAGGGACGGAACGCATTGAGGAAGATGACAGTCCTGCTGAGGTGGAGCGCAAGATGCGAGACTTTGAATATGCGATGCAACAAGCCGCGAAGAACGACCCTGCACACTTCAGAAAGCAGAAGGACAATCCTGCTATTCCGTACCGCGTTGTGGAGAGCCGTGACCTTCGACAGCACCAAGTTTTGGTGAAGAGAAACGGCCGCGACATCATACTCACCATCAACGGCAATCCGAGAGCTGCACAGGCGTTGAACGGACAGACCAACCCAGACAATGACGTGTCAGGTGCAATAGGTGCAATCATGCGATTAGGTGAGACCATAAATCGTCAGTTGTCGGCATTTTACACCACGCGTAACCCAGACTTCGTTGTTTCGAACTTTATGCGCGACATGATGTATGCCAACACTATGGTGTGGGTAAAGGAAAGTCCGAACTATGCTTGGCGTTTCCACAAAAATGTTGCAAAGGTCAATCCAGCGAAGATGAAGGTACTTCTTGCCAAGTTGCGCAATGGTACACTCGACTTGAACGATGAAACGGAGAAGATGTTCCATCTGTTCATGATGAATGGTGGTGAGACAGGTTATGCCAACATCCGTGACATCGAACAGCGTAAGAATGACATCAAGCGTGAGTTGAAGAAGAGCAACGGACAGATGCCAATCAGAAAGGCTTGGGACTTGTTAGGCGAGCGTCTTGACGAGTACAACCGTGCCGTGGAGAATTGCGCACGCTTTGCCGCCTTTATGACCTCACGTCAGTTGGGACGCACGATAGACCGCAGCGTGTACGATGCCAAGGAGATAAGTGTGAACTTCAACAAGAAAGGCAGTGGCGCAAAGTTTTGGAAGACAAACGGACAAACAGGAATAGGTAATGTAGCTGCATTTACTTCAGGGCTTGGTCGCAGTTTTTATGTGTTCTGGAACGCAGCCCTCCAAGGTTCTACTAATTTCGGTCGGCAGTTCAAACGGCATCCGAAGAAAGCCATTGCAGGAGCCGCCGCAATGTTCCTGCTTGGTGCATTGATGGCGAGCATTGGCGGTGGTGACGGAGACGACGACAAGGATGACAAGAACGACTACTTCAACCTACCCGAATATGTACGCAGGAGCAATGTGGTGTTCCGTTTACCCGGCATGGACAAGTCGTGGATAAGCATGCCGTTGCCAGTTGAGTATCGCGCAATGTACGGCATGGGCGAGTTGATGGTGAGCGCGATGAACGGTAAGGAACATTACACTGCAGGGGAACTCGCACACCAAATGGCAAGCCAAGTTAGCCAGATGTTGCCAATCGACATTATGGAAGGTAGCGGTGGTTTCAAGGCATTCGTTCCGAGTGCGATAAAACCTATTGCCGAAGTGATAGGCAATGAGAGTTGGACAGGTATGCCAATCTACAAGGACACTCCTTTCAACAAGGATATGCCCGAATGGACTAAGGCGTACAAGAGTGCCAACAAATACTTGGTTGGGTTGTCAAAAGCACTGAATGAGGCCACCGGTGGTGATGCCTACACAAGTGGCAAGATTGACATCAACCCTGCGCAGGTGGAATATTTGCTGAACGGCATCTTTGGTGGTGTATCGTCAACCATTGATAGGCTCACGAAAATGAGTGAAACCGTCATTGGCGATCGAGAGTATGATCCTCGCAGTTTCCTCTTGCTGAACAGACTTGTGAAAAACGGTGACGAACGTACAGAATACAGAGCCGTTAATAATGAGTATTTCAGAATAAAGGAAGAAAGCGAGAAATTGCGTACGAGGTTGAACCATTATGAGAACGACACGGCAGACGGAGTGTTTGATTATGCGGAAAAGATAGCGTGGTTGAACAACTCGCCCGAGTATCGCATATTGGAAACGTACGAAGATTATTCGGGAGACATTGACGATATCAACGAGGAGTTGAAAGCCGCAGCCTCGGATGAGGAGCGCAAGGGGCTTGAAGCCGAACTCAACGAGAAGAAGAAAGAACTTGTTGACGCTGTGAACAATATTCGAAATGGTAAGCAACAATAGTTAAACAACAAAGGACGGTGCAAGGAATTACCTTTGCACCGTCCCAAATTATAAAAATATGGCAAGAAGAAAATTACATAAGGCGAGTGCTGTCATGCCTCATGAAGGAATGGACAGCGTAGCTACAGCCAAGCACACGTTGGGCGGTAACCGTGCATTTGAGGTATTGTGGCAAGCCCAGCAGTATTGGCTTGCTATGGATACGTTCCGCAGAGACCGTGAACGTAACAAGAACTACACCTACGGACGGCAGTGGGATGACTACGTTTGTGTGAATGGTCGAAAAATACGCGAAGAGGAACTCATCAAGAAGCAAGGTAATGTACCCTTGAAGAACAACCTCATTCGCCGTATGGTACAAGCTGTACTTGGTATATACCGAGTCAATCCAAAGAACCCACTTGTACGGCACGAGACCGCGATGAGCAGCGTTATGGCGAGACGATGAGTACCGTGTTGCAATGCAACATGCAGCTGAACCGCATGACAGAAATAAACGCACGATGTATGGAGGAGTTCCTTATATCGGGCTTTGTCGTGCAGCGTAAGTGGTATGGCTGGCGAGAAAACAAGCTGGACTGTTGGACCGACTATGTACAGCCCAACAACTTCTTCATCGATAACAACATGAGGGATTTTCGAGGTTGGGATTGCAGTTGTGTGGGCGAGGTGCATGACATATCGTTTGAGGAACTGTGCGGACGCTTTGCCAAGGACGGAAACGATTACAACCGTCTGGCCGAGATATACAAGTTTGCCAAAGACAAATCGTATCTCAGTGCTACGTTTAATCATTTTGGCCATCCTTTGCAGGGCAACTTTGATTTTTTTGTTCCGTATGATGTGACACGTTGTCGTGTAATAGAAGTGTGGAGGAAGGAAAGCAAACCACGTGTCCGCTGCCATGACGTAAACAACGGCGATGTGTTCAAGATAGACATTGAGGATTTCCAAGCCCTTGTAACAGACGAAAACAACAAACGTTTACAAGAGGCCCGTGAGCTTGGTATGGACGAGAGAGATGTGCCGCTTATCCGTTGGGAGTGGTTTATGGATAGCTACTGGTATTATTACATGCTCACTCCGTTTGGTGACATTCTGGAAGAAGGCGAAACCCCATACGAGCACAAGAGCCATCCGTATGTGTTCAAAGCATATCCGTTCATCGACGGTGAGATACATAGCTTTGTCAGCAATGTAATAGACCAGCAGCGATACACAAACCGTTTGATTACGATGTACGACTGGATTATGCGAGCTTCGGCAAAAGGTGTGTTATTGTTCCCGGAAGACTGTTTACCGAAGGGGATGTCAATGGACGACGTTGCCGACGAATGGGCACGCTTCAACGGCATCATCATGATCAGGACACCGAAGGCCGGAACGCCATTGCCTCAGCAGATAGCCAACAACTGCACACAGATAGGTATCTCAGAGTTGCTGAGCATGCAGTTGAAGTTCTTCGAAGACATATCCGGCGTTAACGGCGCATTGCAAGGCAAGCCCGGTTATTCGGGTATGTCGGCCAGTCTGTACAATCAACAGGCACAGAACGCCTCAACGTCTCTGCTTGACTTGCTCGACACGTTCTCTTCTTTCGTAAAAGAAGGTGCGTATAAGGACGTGAAGAACATTCAGCAGTTTTACGACACGCCACGTGTATTCAACATTGCAGGAAAGAACTCTACCATTGTGGAGTACGACCCGAAGAAGATACGCGACGTAGAGTTTGACCTTTCGATTGTGGAGAGCACAGCAACCCCAGCATACCGCGCTCTAACCAACGACATGCTTATGCAGTTGTGGGAAAAGAACGCTATCAGCGTGGAGCAGCTGTTGGAACACGGCGACTTTCCATTTGCCGACGAGTTGCTGCAGAGCATCAAGTCACAAAGGGAACAGTTGGAACAAGGCAAGGTGCCGGATGGCATTTCTCCGGAACTTGCGCAGCAGGTTCAGCAAAACGCAAACGCATCTGCCATGCAACAGGCACAGCAGATGCTACAAGCGTCTTAATAAAACTATCAGATGGAAGCCTCGGAAACGGGGCTTCTGTCTTTTCTAAGTGTACGGTTAACAATAGGAACCCATTCAGGCATATCCATTTTCCGGAAGCAGATATGCAGACCTATTGCACGTGTCATAAGCAAGTCGTCATGTTTGCCAGTAATAGCACCATACGCACCGTTCTGTTTTCGCTCATAGGTGTTGTATTCATCCAGACAGCGTTTGTCGCGCTCGATATAGAGTCTGTCTCTTATACACATCTGACGCTGCCGACGAATAGAGAGGTGTAGA
>ERZ1503906.62-NODE-62-length-24408-cov-11.855500_pt1 | contig 24408 bp, 19 predicted proteins | sample MGYA00572334_ERZ1503906 | MGnify/ENA primary metagenome ERZ1503906 (study PRJEB39906, sample SAMEA3182082) | gut metagenome | biome: human; feature: gut; material: Stool; isolation source: human stools | place: Canada | collected 2012-12-04 ...
CAAACTGATATATCTTTCTTCTACCTGCTTCATAATCCCAATGTTATTAATATTTCTATTGCATCAGCAAAGTTACAATTTTATTTTCATACCTGCAAGAGTTTTCTGATAAAATTACGCAAGAATCTGCTGAATAGCTTTAAATGAGCTATTTATGAGTGTTTCGTCTCAATAGAGGTAATGATTTGGCAACGGTTCTAATTTCTGCAATATGCGAACGTTTGCTGTCAAACAACTCTTTTCTAACCTTAACATTGCAAAAATACTAATAAAAAGTTACATTACTTACAAAATCATTTTATATTTAGGATTTCTTATCATTTCATTTACTTATATAGACAAGTCTACCAACAATATTAATTTGATTATTGATGCTTGAGCTTTAACAAGTTTCTTAATTTTCTTTCCCATCCATTCGCTTCCATATAAGAATCAGGAATGTTTGGTATGAAAAGGAGAAAATTGTTGAAATAATCTATGGTATTATAGACCATGAAGAAGAAAAAAGCAATTATACTTGATATTATTTTCATATTACGAAGTTTATATTGGCTGTTTCAACAACATTTCCATGAGAAGTGAATAAATTTTACTTGATTCTGAAGACTATTCTAACCTTAATTCCCAAGGCATTTATCTACGATATGTAGCCAAAGGCATTTCCGTGCCATCATACTCTTGTATAGAAAGCTAGAGCTTAAACCATTGAAGGACGTGCTGAATGAGTTGTACGATATTTACTTTCCCTTCATCGGAAATAACAAGCCCACGACTTTTCAACAGAGTCATCAAGTCTGCCTCTGTCATATAATGTTTCGTGAAGTGCGGTAATCTTTCCATTAGCGTATTTTGATAGTGAACGTATATAAACAAAAAAGCCCCACGCATTTGAGCATCGTTGAGAGGCTTGGTGGGAACTGACGATGCAAAGATACAAATAATCATTGATAATACAAACTTTTTAGCAGGAAAAATTACGAAAAGTGGAATTCTTTGACATATTCATATTTAAACGTTTAAAATGAAAGGTTATGGCTTTAGAGATAAGAAGTATTCCTGTTTTGACAGGTGAGACTGCTGAACGATTTGTTCGTGAGGCAGAGGAGAATGAACGCAATCCACAAAGAAAGGCATTGCGAATGTCATTTGCTGATGTGGAGAAAATATTGGTTCGTTCAACCGCTAATTTGAAAGCACATGGAGGAAAGAGTCCTTTTGCAAAGTAATTGCTCTCTTTATCGGGTTACGACAAAAGAAGAGCTTGACTCTTTTAGCTGTGGTGATTACCGCCCTCCTGTGCTCAGAACCGCTACGCTCTAAGGTTGGCGGACCAAAGCGGTCTTCGCCATGGTTGTGCGGGATGGGACCGCCGGGAGAGGGAAGTTAATAGTTTATAGTTGATCTTGTAGTAATTTGCTGATAACTTGCAGATTTCTTGCTTTTTTCTTGGTGGTTTCAAGGAAAAAGCGTAATTTTGGCAGCATCTAACATAAAATACAAAGGTGTGGAAGAAAATAGATATAAATTAACAGAAGATAATGCTGCGGCTGGTATGGTTGCTGAGCCAACTCCGGTCGTAAGGCCTTCTTTGTCTGTTCAGGAAATGAGACATTGTCTTATGGATGCAATATATTCCTCCAAGGATGTTGATAAATTATATTCCTGCTTGGTTATTCTTAATGGTAAGCCAGCAACAGAATATCGTAGCAAGTATCGTGCTAAGACGGATGCAGAACTTTCTGCAGAGTTGTCACAATTCCCATCTTGGGATGAAACAGAACATCCTGATTTGTCGAATATTGATTATCGGCAGTATAAACATAAGAAATCTCCAAGAACAATTAAAGCAATATCAAAATGGCTGTAACTAGAGTAAATCAAGGAGAAATTGTAGAGGTTCCATTTGAATTGCCTGATGGAAGCATCTTGCCACACCCTGCATTGGTTCTTTCAAATGAGTATTTGCAGGATTATGAAGATGGCTTGTTTTATGCCGTATTGTGCGCCTAGATAAAGTTTCGTACCTTTGCACCATAATTTTAAATTATTCAAATTATGGTACAAGGCAAGAAACAATTAAACAGCAAACCAAAGTTTGCCGAGGTTGTAATCGGTGACAATGAGGCGAAGGAAATTGTTCTTTTCTCTTATTCTTCTGCCAGTTCTTTCATCGCATCGTTTAATGTGTTGAAAAGAACGTTGATGTTTTCTTCTTCATTCTTGCATGCCTCCTTGAAGAGGGCAACTGGATCTTCGGTGCTGCTCTTGAGCGGAGTCTCGTTGAGCAGGATGTTGACATTGTTCAGCAACATGCCGTGAAGGGTAGGCATGTGGAGCTGGTGCTGTTCGCCCTCCTTGCTACCACACTTCAAGCCTGCTGCGTATGCCTTTACGATGATGCGGACCAGGAGATGGATGGCCATCGGCTCATCAGCAAGACTGATGAGAATGCCGTGGGTATAATCGCGTACATGCTCTTCAAGAGTGGTAAACTTGCCTTGCAGAAGCCAGGTGAAGTTACGCTTGTATTCTGATTCCATCGCTTTGTACAACTGGTTCGATTTGCAGGCTATGCGCAAGTAGTCGAGCATGGTTGGCTCAAAGGTCGGGTCAGCCTGTTTCATGCTGTCGAAGTTCTTCTTCATGCGCTCGTTGGCTTCCTCGGCAGTCTTGTAGTTGAGGCGTACGAGGGAAGAGAACATGATGTCGAAGAAGTATTGGTTTACCTCACCATAGTGCTCCAGCATCATCTGCTTGATCTGTTTCGGGTCGTTCTTCTTGCTGAAGTCATTGCCTTCGATGGTAGCATCGATGATGCCACGTGCGTAAGCTTCGAAGAAACCTCTTACAAATGCAGCTACTGCCTGATAACTGTTGATTCTTTTGCTCATTTCTTGTCTGTGTTTATTGGGCTGTTCCTGTTTGCAAATAACAGCTTCTTATTCAAAAGTCTTAAATTCATACCCCTGTTCCATGAGCCATTCTATGGCCTGAGGGAGCGCTGTCTTCAGCTTTTCAATGCTCTTCAGCGAGTCGTGGAAGGTGATGATGCTGCCATTGCGGGCATATCGCTTCACATTGTTCACCACATCTTCTGCCGTCATCCATTTGGAATAGTCGCGCGTCACCACATCCCACATGATGACCTTGTAAGTGCGGTGCAGCCACCAATACTCACTAGGTCGCATCCAGCCGTGAGGTGGACGGAAGAGATGGGCATGGATGATATCGTTCGCCTTATTGGTGTTGAGCACGTAGGAGATGACGCGGTGCTTGAAGGCACCGATATGATTGAATGTATGGTTGCCTACCTGATGACCCTCTGCCACAATCTGGTTGTAGAGGTCATGATGGCGCAATACATTCTCGCCTACCATAAAGAAAGTAGCCTTGATATTGTACTTTCTCAGGGTCTCTAAGATGAATGGAGTTGACTCTGGAATCGGACCGTCATCAAATGTAAGATAGACAGAATGGTCTTTCTTGTCCATTCTCCAGATGGCCTTTGGATATAACCATCTGAGCCATTTGGCTGGTTGCTCTATGAACATGGATAAAACAGGTTTATATGAATAATGAAAAGTTTGGTGTCGTGTTTCGCGACACCAAACTTTTTTCTATTTTTTACTGATTGCCTTCCGGCATTCTGCCACCTCTGCCATGATAGAGACGGTAGAGGTTGTTGAGCTGCTTCTCATACTTCTGCTCCAACTGTGGACTCACCATTCCGGCAGCCTCGCAGATGCTCTGCATGATCATAATCTGACGGATGCAGTCGTGCTCTGACTGGAGGAAACGGTCGTTTGGCAGCGAGAGATAGTAGTTGAGGTATTGTGAAGCATTCTTCCATACCGCTTCAATATATTCCTTACCCTTGGCTTTCTGACCGGTCATCAGCCAACCGCGAGCCATATCCAAGCCACCGCTCATGTAGTCGAGCGTAACATTGTAGGCAGGAATCTCGGTATCAGCCTTCTTCAGGATGTTGATAGCCTTCTGTTTCTTGCCTTCGGCGATGAGCTGGAGGGCTGTCTGGGCGAGCAGGCGACGGTGGGTATAACACATACGCATGGTTGTCTCGTCGATGTAGAGTCCCTTCTGCTTCAGGTTGCCGAACTTGAATCGGGTCATGATGTTGTGATAAGCCTTCTCTGTATCGAAGTTCTTGGCACCTGGCTTGTTGGTGGTGAACGGAGTGATACGGTTCACAAGTCCCTCCTGTACGAAGTTGTCGCCGAGGTTCATATAGTTCTCTTCGCCTACGGTGAGTGCTACGTAGAGCGGACGGGTCCAGTTGCACTGTGCCAGCATCTCGAGCATCATGAGGTCGCCCTTGTAGAGTGCGCTCTTGCCGGCAAGCGAGATGACCATCTTGTCTGGAATAGAATCTGATGCCATCATCATGCCGCTCTTCTTTACAGCCTCCTTGTCGATGGTGACATAGAGGGTATCTGTAGGGATGAAGTGCATGTCAGGGTTCTTGCTGCGTACCCAGTTCTTCAGGATGTTCTTGAGCTCGAACGGTTCGGCACCAAACTGCTTCTTGGCATTCTCAGGATCCTGCTTGTAGAAGTCGAGAATCTGCTTCTTTGCTTCAGGCTCAACAGATACATATTCGTTGGTACCTGAACAGAAGTCGAGACGTGGCCAGGTGATTGGCACGGATGGTGAGTTGTATGCAGGACGCATCATCTGGTCGATATACCAGTCGGTCTGCAGGTAGCTCAGGTTACATACGCGGGCATCTGTTCCAACGCCTTCTACCTCCTGGTTGTACCAGAGTGGGAAGGTATCATTATCACCATTGGTAAAGATGATAGGGTTGCCCTTCTCCTGGAGTGACATCAGGTAGTTCTGACCGAAGTCACGGCAGGTATAACGGTTTGAGCGGTCGTGATCGTCCCAGGTCTGTGATGCCATCTGGATAGGTACGAGAAGTGTGATGACTGCTACGATGGCTGTTACGGCAGTACCGCTGAGCTTCATCTTGCGCTTCAGAATGTCGATGATGGCGAGTACGCCGAGACCGCACCAGATAGCGTATGCATAGAATGAACCGGCGTAAGCATAGTCACGCTCACGTGGCTGCATCGGTGTCTGATTCAGGTAGATGACGATGGCAAGACCTGTCATGAAGAACAGGAAGAATACAATCCAGAACTGCTGGATTCCGATAGGGAGGAGTACTTCCTCTTCCTTGCCGTTCTTCATTACCTTCTTCTTGCGGGTATACCAAGCCTGCCAGAAAAGTCCGATGAGACCGAGAATCAGCGGCATGCAGTAGAATACATTGTGGCCCTTGTTCTCCTTCAGGTCGTCTGGCAATTTGCTCTGGTCGCCATAGAGTGAATCATCAATGAATGAGAAACCGGTAATCCAGTTTCCGTGCTCTGGCTCACCATTGCCCTGGATGTCGTTCTGACGGCCGGCAAAGTTCCACATGAAGTAGCGCCAGTACATGAAGTTGCACTGGTAAGAGAGGAAGAAGCGGATGTTGTCAAACTGTGACGGCATCTTCACCATCATACTCTCTCCGCAGCGGTCGTAAGGAATCTCTGTGCCTTCTACACCGCCCATCCAGTCTTCGTATGCCTGGGCATGAGCCGAACTGTACATACGAGGGAAGAGCATGTTCTGGGCATAGATATACTTATTCTTGTGACTTACTACGAAGTAAGAGTCCTTCTCATCAGCCGAAGCCTTCTCCTTGCGCTGGTAAACCGGTGCACCTTCCTTCATGACAGGCTTGCACATGTTGCCGTCTACTTCGAGGGCTACCTGTGATGTATAAGCCTGGCCATAGAACAGAGGACGGTCGCCATACTGGTCGCGGCTCAGATAACTTCCCAGGGTAAAGATGTCCTCAGGAGAGTTCTGGTCCATAGGAGGGTTGGCAGAAGAACGGATCACGATGAGTGCGTAGCTGGAATAACCAATCATCAGCATCAGCATGCAGAGCAAGGCTGTGTTCTTGACGCGTGCTGAGATGAGCGGCAGGAGCTGCATCTTCTTTTTGGCGATGCCAGTAGATTCGTCAACGCCTGTTACTACTTCCTGCTTGCGCTTGTAGCCGAGCACGAACCAGAGGATAACCAGCACGATGATACCGGTAATGGCAGCTGTCCAGCCATATCCATAGAATGGGATGCCGAGCATGCCGAAGCCGAGAACGAAGGCGATATTCTGCTTCTTCTCGTTCTTCTCTGATGCATTACAGGTCTCGTAGATACCCCAGATGACAGAGGCTACAAGACAGATGATGTATACGATTTCACCGGTATTGAACGGACAGCCGAGGGTGTTGACAAAGAACAGCTCGAACCAGCCGCCTACGGTGATGATACCTGGAACCACACCATACAGTACGGCTACCACTACGAGGAATGAAAGGAACAGCGCCAGGAGCGAGCCCTTGAGGTTGGCATGTGGCACCTTCTTGTAGTAATAAACCAATACGATGGCTGGGATACAGAGCAGGTTGAGCAGGTGGACACCGATACTCAAACCAGTCATATAGGCGATGAGCACAAGCCAACGGTCACTATGAGGCTCGTCAGCATGGTCTTCCCACTTCAGGATGAGCCAGAATACCACAGCGGTAAAGGCAGAAGAGAACGCATAAACCTCACCCTCGACAGCTGAGAACCAGAAGGTATCGCTGAAGGTGTAGATGAGTGCGCCCACCATACCGGATGCCTCGATGGCAATCAGCTTGCTGGTGGTCAGTTCTTTCCAGTCGCTGATGACGAGTCGGCGAGCCAGGTGGGTGATGGTCCAGAAGAGGAACATGATACAGACGGCGCTCAGCAGGGCGCTCATCGTATTTACCATCTTGGCTACCTGGGTAGTGTCGCTGGCGAAATGTGTGAAGAAATTGCCTAAAAGCATGAAGAATGGTGCCCCAGGTGGGTGACCGATCTCCTGCTTGTAAGCAGTCGTAATAAACTCAGGACAGTCCCAGAAACTGGCTGTCGGTTCAATTGTGGAACAATAAGTGAACGCCGCAATGATGAATGCGACCCATCCGAAGATATTGTCCACTAATCTGTACTGTTTCATTATTGTTTAAACTTTAATGTATTATATTTCTTTCTGAATGCTTTCTCTGTTTCTGAATGCTTTCTCCGTGCCTTTCAAGAAAGGCACATTCCAGTTGCAAAGATAATAAAAAGATGAGATAATATGGATTTTTGCACCTGTTTTTTAGGCATTATTATATAATAAGCCTATACATTTAAGAAATGCTCTTCCAGTTTCTCTCTCGGCATATCTGCCGTATCGTGGTAGTGGAGATGATGATTTACGCAGGCGATGTGCTTTACGTTATTGAGCACTTCGGCTACATCATGGCTTACGATGATAATGGCGCACTCCCGGTTGATCTGTTCCAGCATCTCGTACATCTGCTTCTGGAAACGGCGGTCGATGTAGGTGTTGGGCTCATCCAGTATCACTACATCGGGTTTGGAAACAATGGCGCGGGCGAGGAGTACTCGCTGCAGTTGTCCGCCGCTCAAGGCTGCGATATGGCGGTCTTTCAACTCCGTGAGCTGCATCTGTTCCAGACAGTCGAGTACCTTCTGGTGCTGTGCCTGGGTGTATCTCGAAAAGAGACTTTTGGTCTTACTGAGTCCTGAGAGTACCACTTCATAAACGGAGATAGGGAACTGTTTGTCGAGATGATTGTATTGGGGCAGATATCCCATGCTGATTTCCCTTACTTCCTCTCCGTCTTTATAAAAGCGGATGCTGCCGTCTGTGGGTTTCATCAGTCCCAGAATGAGGCGCATGAGGGTTGTCTTGCCACCACCGTTGGGACCGATGATGCCAAGATAATCGTCTTTGTAGACGGTGAGGTTGATGTCATTGAGCACCTCCTTGCCTTCATAGCCAGCAGAAAGATGCTCGATTTTTATGATTGGAGTCATATTATTTTAGTTTTTACTTCCCAACAACGATTTTCTTGCCTTGTACCGCTGCTGCCGCTTCCTGCATCGCCCAGTTCCATTCGCCCTGCAATGGATTGATATTCATTGGCTTGGTGTGGCTCTCCTTGATGAAGGTTGTGGTGTTGCGGTTGGCAAATTCTGCCTGTATCAGGCAGAACTTGATCTTTTCTTTTCTGGCTCTCTCTATGAGGCTTTTCAGCTGGGCAGCACTCGGCTCCCTGCCTTCTTCCTCAATGGCAAGCTGCTCCAACTGGTAGTCGCGGGCAAAATAAGTGAGGATAGGGTGATAGATCACAAACTTGCGAACCATCTCGGGATGATTCTTGAAACCCTTTCTGATGGTGCTGTCTCGCTTGTCGATGATCTTCAGCAGCGACAGATAGTTCTTCTCAAAGAAAGCCTTGTTCTTCGGCTCCAGATTGCAGAGTGCCTTGAAGATGTTGCTGGAGATGATGCGGGCGTTGCTGCAACTCATCCATACATGTGGGTCGATGTTGCCACCTGGAGTCTTGGCAGGCTTGATGCCCACGGAAGTATCTATCACCTTCATATCCGGAGCGTTGTCCTGCAGCTTCTTCATCCAGGTCTGTTCGAAACCGATGCTTCCCACTTTCAGATAGAGGGCACTCCTGGAGAGTTCCATCATCTGCTGGGCATAAGGCTCGTAAGTCTCTGGATTGTTACCATTCGATACCATTACGTTGACATCTACCTTGTCTCCGGCAATCTTATCTACGAAATATTGGTAGGGAGGGATGGTAACGGTTACAGTAGGCTTGGCATTACTTTCAGCCATGCCAGCCTTTTGCTGGTTGCTTTTGCAGCCAACCATTAGGGCGCATATTATAATAAGGTATAAAAATCTCTTCATAATTAAACGATAAAACTCAGTCCATAGACCAATAAAACATATCTTAGTACTTTTCCGATGGTGATACTGAGTATCGAAATCGGAATATTGGCTCTTGTCAAGCCTAAAACGATGGTGATGGCACTTCCCAATAGTGGGAGAAAGGCGAAGAATCCCATCCAGGCTCCTCTGCCTGCCATGAATCGCTCTGCCTTGTCAAGACTCTCTTTCTTTACATGCAGATATTTCTCTATCCATTCCATCTTACCCATTCTGCCCACACCGTAGTTGAACATGGAACCAAGCACATTGCCGATGCTACCGTAGATAACGAGGGGGAGAGGCTCTAGTCCAGCTGCCTGCAAGCCTGCCATTACTGCCTCGCTGCTGAATGGGAAGAAAGAACCTGCCAGAAAAGCTGCAGCAAGCATGCCCCAATAGCCCCAGTCGATTAAGAAACTGATAATCCAACTCATAGTAATATGCTCTCTGGTACGAGTATGTTGTAAGCCATGATAAGTACCAGCATGATGAGCAGCAGGATGAAGGAGATGTTGGTAAACTTACCTCTGGTGAATGTGATGAAATGGGCGATAAGCGGTGCTGTATTCACAATCAGGATGCCGCCCAGTTCCTGTATATGTTGAGGCTGGAGGACGATGAAGATGATGCAGGCAGCCGATAACATGATAAACGTTTCGTAGATCATGCGGGTGCGTATCTTATCGCCGTAGCTGGTGCGTATGAAGTGGATGGAACCGATGATGGTGAGCAGGGTAACGAAACTCAGGTTCAGAATCTGATGGTCGGTAACCTGCGAATAATCAAAGAGTTCGCTGTAGTTGATGAATTCGCAGAAGTGGTCAGCCAGCCCCTGTATATTGTCGGTATAGAAGAAATAACCGGCTGCAAACCAATAGGGTACGATGAGACCTACCAGGGATGCAAAGAATGTCTTTACGCTAAACGAGAGGGTAAACACCATCATCATGATCCACAGTATAGGCATGAAATAGCCTATCTGCACGAAAACCATCGATGCCAGACCGATGCAGGCAAAGGCGTAGAAAGTCCAGCCTGTAGAGCGTTTATCCTGATAGCAATTCCAGATAATGAGATAAAAGGCGATGAAACACATCGTCACAATACTGCTTTTTAAAGAGAGGTGGGGGAGTCCTGCCATCGTCAGTAATGCCAGAAAACTGCAGGATACCATTCGGCTGTAGGTACGCATCAGGGCATTACGGTTGTTCAGTTCCACCATCAGCAGGGTAGACATGGCTGTGAAAGCAAATTCTACCCAGATATTGGATACCAATAAACCTACTGCAACCCAAACCAGCGTGGCAAGGGTTGCAGTAATAGGTAAAGAGTAGCGGCTAGCCGCTACTTTATTTTGAAAAGTTTTCTTTCTTAACATCTAATTCAATGTTGAATGCTTAAAACAATGTTGAATGTTGAATGTTGAATGTTGAATTGCCTAACGGACTCAAGGGCGCTAGCCTAATTCAACATTCAACATTCAACATTCAACATTAAAAAACTAAAGGTCCTGTCCGATATCAGAACGGAAGTACTTGTCGGTGAACTGGATCTTCTGTGCCTCGGCAAAGCTCTTCTTCAAGGCTTCTTCCTTGTCCTTGCCGTAGCTGCTTACGCAGATGACGCGACCACCGTTGGTTACTACCTGACCATCCTTCATGGCTGTACCGGAGTGGAATACTACTGAGCCTTCCACGTCGTCGATGCCCTGGATAGGATAACCCTTCTTGTAAGCCTCAGGATAACCGCCGCTTACGAGCATCACGCAGACTGCTGCACGCTCATCAAACTCGATGCTGCGCTTGTCCAAGTCGCCTGCTGCTACACCTTCGAAGAGATCCACGATGTCGCTCTTCAGACGGAGCATCACGCTCTCTGTCTCAGGGTCACCCATACGGCAGTTGTACTCGATGACCATAGGCTCGCCTTCTACATTGATCAGACCGAAGAAGATGAATCCCTTATAGTCGATGTTCTCCTCAGCAAGTCCCTCTACGGTAGGACGGATGATGCGCTCGTCAACCTTCTGCATCCACTCCTTGGTAGCGAATGGTACAGGGGTAACACTACCCATACCGCCAGTGTTCAGACCGGTATCGTGCTCGCCGATGCGCTTGTAATCCTTAGCCTCAGGCAGAATCTTGTAGTTCTTGCCGTCGGTCAATACGAATACAGAGCACTCAATGCCGCTGAGGAATTCCTCGATGACTACGCGTGCAGAAGCGTTGCCGAACATACCGCCGAGCATCTCCTTGAACTCTTTCTTGGCCTCTTCCAGGGTAGGGAGGATGAGAACGCCCTTACCGGCGCACAAACCGTCAGCCTTCAATACATAAGGAGCCTTCAGTGTCTCCAGGAACTTCAAGCCTTCCTCTACGTGCTCGCCGTCGAAAGTCTCATACTGGGCAGTAGGGATGTTGTGGCGCTTCATGAACTTCTTGGCGAAGTCCTTGCTGCCTTCCAATACGGCGCCAGCCTTTGATGGACCGATGACAGGGATGTTCTGGGTGCGAGGATCGTTCTTGAAGTCATCGTAAACACCCTTTACCAATGGGTCTTCCGGACCAACTACCACCATATCAACGCCATTTTCTACTGTGAAGTTCTTGAGCGCCTCAAAGTCGTCTGCCTTGATATCTACGTTCTCGCCGACATTCTGTGTACCGGCATTACCAGGAGCGATGAAGAGTTTCTCACACTTCTCGCTCTGAGCGATTTTCCATGCTAAGGCGTGCTCGCGGCCACCGCCTCCTAACAATAAAATTTTCATTTGCTGTAAGTTATTGTTTGTTATTTGATGTAGAAGTAAACTCCCCTTTTTCGGGGGATGTTTACTTCTAGATATTTACTTGAGATAATCGAAGAAATAATTGCTGATGCGCTCATGCAGATGAGTGCTCTGATGACCTCTCATGTTGTGAGGTTCGCCAGGATAGACGAAGAAGTCTGGCTGGGTGCCTGCTGCGATGCAAGCCTTGAGGAAGGTGAGGCAGTGCTGTGGCACTACGGTCACATCGTTCAAGCCCTGGATAATCTGCAGCTTGCCCTTCAGGTTCTTTGCCTGATAGAGCAGAGAGGTCTTCCTGTAACCCTCTGGGTTGGTCTGTGGGGTGTCCATATAGCGCTCGCCATACATCACCTCGTACCAGTGCCAGTCGATTACCGGACCGCCTGCTACGCCTACCTTGAACACATCAGGGTGGTTGGTCATCAGCGAGATGGTCATGAATCCGCCGAAGCTCCAGCCGTGAACGCCAATCTTGTCAGCATCTACGTAAGGAAGCGTCTTCAGATATTCCACACCCTTCATCTGGTCTTGCATCTCAATCTGTCCGAGCTGGCGGAAGGTAGCCTGCTCGAAAGCCTTGCCACGGTTCTCGCTTCCACGGTTGTCGAGGATGAAGAGCAGATAGCCCTTTTCTGCCATGTAGGTTTCCCAACCACGGCTAGAGTAGTTCCAGCGGGCATCTACGTTGTGGGCATGAGGACCACCATATACATATATAATGGTAGGATACTTCTTGTTTGGATCGAAGTTTACCGGTTTCACCATTCTCCAGTAGAGGTCTGTTTCGCCATCGGCAGCCTTGATGGTACCGCAGCTGTACTCAGGCACATTGTAGCCCTTCCAAGGGTTCTCGGCTGTGAAGTAAGCGGTGCGCTTGCCGTTCTCGGTATTCACGAGGGCAATCTTGCGAGGCACGGTAGGAGTAGAGTAGTTGTCGAAGACATACTGTCCGTTCTCGCTCAAAGTGGCGCTGTGCCATCCCTTGCCGCAATCATCTACCAGCGTACGCTTGCCGGTTTTTGTATCTACGGCAAAGATGTTTCTCTGGATAGGCGATTTCTCGTTGGATGCGATGATGATACTCTTGCGCTTGGTGTTGAAACCGAGCACTTCCATCACTTCCCATTTACCGGAAGTCAACTGCTTGATTTCGAGTGATTCTGTGTTGCTTGCCATGCGGCTTCCGTGCTTGCCCAGGGTGCAGAGGTAGAGGTGGTTGTAGCCATCCTTGCGGCTCTGCATGATAAAGCTGTTGCTGTCCCAAGGCAGGAACTGGATAGGATGACATGGTTCTACATATTTCTCATCGGTCTCGCGATAGAGTTCGCCTGTCTTCTCGCCGGTTTCTGCATTGTAGGCAGTCAGACGGCAGTCGTTCTGGTCGCGGTTCAGTTCGAACATATAGATGGTCTTGCTGTCCGGACTCCATGCGATGTTGGTGAAGTAGCGGTCGGTTGGGTCGCCAGCCTTCAGATAGATGGTCTTGCCGGTCATGCAGTCGAACACGCCTACGGTTACCTTGTGTGATGTCTCGCCAGTCATCGGATACTTGTCTGGTGCAGGAGTAGCAATGCAACTCTGTGTTTCAGGATGATTGAAACCGATTTCCGGGATGTCGACCTGCGGATAGTCGGTTACCATACTCTGGTCCATGCGATAGAAGGCGAGCAGTTCGCCGTTCGGACTCCAGAAGGTTCCCTTGCTGATACCGAACTCATCGCGGTGAACACTCTGTCCATAAACGATTTCGCGGCTTCCGTCCTTTGAGAGCTGGAAATCGTGAGATTTCTTCTCTTTTGTCAGGGCGTTGCTGGTTACATCGAAGGTACGCACATAGAGGTTGCTGCCCTTCAGATAGGCGAAGGCGTTCTGCTGGGCGTTGGCCTCCAGAAGGTTCTCGCCGTCAGCAAAATCCATCTCGCTCAGCAGCTTATGCTTCTTGAAGTCTACGGTATAAGTCTTGCTGCCGTTGCTTACCATCACGATGCTCTTGCCTGCAAAAGGGAAGAGAGCATTGTAGAGGGCTCTTACCTTGATGTCTTTGGTAGGAGCAATCCACTGGTTGATGTCATTGATGCCGAAGAGTCTGGTCTCCTTGCCTGTCGTCTTGTTGACGAGATAGCAGGCATCTACATCCTGGCGAACGAGTTCATTGCCCCACCAGGTGCACCAGCGGTTCTTAGCTACCATGTTACGATAGTTGTTGCCGCCGAAGTTCAGGTCTTCCAATGTAAAGGTTTTCTCGCCTTTCTGAGCAGGAACCACGCCCTGAGCCTGTAAGTCGGTTGCATTCATAGCCATCATAATCATAGCAGCAAAAGATAATTTATAAATTGAATTCTTCAGATTCATTATATTCTTTACTTTATCGGGTTTACCACCCATGCGTCGTGAAACACGACGTATGGGTAGTATGTCTCTTTAATCCTCGTCGTCGAAGTCACCGCTGAAGTTCTTCTTGCCTCCGCGCTTGCCTCCGAAATCACGGCCACCACGTTTGTCGCCCTTGAAGCCACCACGTTTGTCGCCTTTCTCGAAACGCTTTCCGTCGCGCTTGCCACCAAAGTTACGGCCACCCTTGCGGTCGCCCTTGAAGCTACGGCTTCCACGCTTGTCATCGTCGTCATCATTGCGTCGACCGCCACCGATACGTGAACGGCCGCCCTTATGGAACTCAGCACGCTTCTTCTCGAAGTCTTCCAGACGGTGAGTATGGAACTTGAAAGAACGGATATCGTCCTCCTCGTTTTCAGTCTCCTCGCTTACACGCTTCTTGAATTCACGCTCCTTCTTGAAACGGTGCTTCTGAGCCATCTCGCTCTTCTCGCGCTCAGTCTTCACAATACCGCCTTCAGAACGGAAGTCCTTCATCTTGCCGTCGAACATCACATACTTGCGGAATTCGCACTCCAAGCTTCCGTTGAATACAGGAATCTTGATAGATGGTTTTAGACCAATCTGCTCGAAGCACTCCTCGCGGTAGCTCAATACCCAAGCCTCGTTGCCGGCAAAAGCCTTCTTGAAGCGCTCACCGATCATCTTGTAGGTGTTCAGGAGGTTAGGGGTAGAGATGCGCTCGCCGTATGGAGGGTTCATCACGATGATGCTCTTCTCGGCTGGCTGGGTGAAGTCCTTGAAGTCCTGCTGGGCGATGGTGATATCCTTGCTCAGTCCGGCAGCACGAACGTTGAGGTTAGCTGTATTGACAGCCTTCATGTCAACATCGTAACCATAGATATGGTGCTCGAACTCGCGCTCCTGAGAGTCGTCGTTATAGATCATGTCGAAGAGATCCTGGTCGAAATCGTTCCACTTCTCGAAGGCAAACTCCTTGCGGAATACACCTGGAGAGATGTTGCGGGCGATGAGGGCAGCTTCGATGGCGATGGTACCTGAACCACACATCGGGTCGATGAAATCGCATTCGCCCTTCCAGCCGGTCATCAGAATCATACCTGCAGCGAGAACCTCGTTCAGAGGAGCCTCTACCTGCTCCTGGCGGTAGCCACGGCGGTGCAGACTCTCACCACTCGAATCGAGACTCAAGGTGGCATTGTCTTCTGCAATGTGGATGTTGAGGCGGATATCCGGGTTAGATACGCTGATATTTGGACGTGTACCCTGCTTCTCGCGGAACCAGTCAACAATCGCATCCTTTACCTTGTAGGTTACGAAGCGTGAGTTGCGGAACTCCTCTGAGTAGACTACTGAGTCAACAGAGAAAGTCTTCTTCACGTCTAAGATGTCATCCCACTTGATCTTCTGGATCTGATCATACACCTCTTCAGCGCTTCTAGCCTTGAAGTGCTTGATAGGCTTTAAGATACGGATGGCTGTGTGCAACTGGAAGTTAGCACGATACATCATTTCCTTGTCGCCTGTGAAAGACACCATGCGGCGACCGATCTGTACATTATTGGCACCCAACTGGGTGAGCTCTTCAGCCAAGACAGGCTCGAGGCCCATGAAGGTCTTGGCAATGAGTTCAAATTCCTGTTCCATTATTGAATTCTATATCTAATAAACTTTGTTTTTCTTTTTTATATTTCTTTGTTTTCGGTTTCATATCCTTGGTAACCCATACGTTGGCTCCCACTACGCAGCCTTCTCCGATGGTGATGCGACCGAGGATGGTGGCATTGGCGTAGACGATGACATCATTTTCGAGGATAGGGTGGCGAGGGATTCCCTTGATAGGGTTGCCGTCCTTATCGAGAGGGAAACTCTTGGCTCCGAGGGTTACACCCTGGTAGAGTTTCACATTGTCGCCGATGATGCAGGTAGCTCCAATTACCACACCCGTACCGTGGTCGATGGTGAAGTGCTTGCCGATGGTTGCCTCCGGGTTGATATCAATACCGGTTTCCGAATGAGCCAACTCAGTCATCATTCTCGGAATGAGCGGCACTCCCAGTTCGTGCAGCACGTGAGCGATGCGGTAGTTGGTAATCGCCTTGATGACCGGATAGCAGGAGATGATTTCTCCGTGGCTCATGGCAGCCGGGTCGCCCTCGTAGGCAGCCTCTACATCGGTAGCCAGAATCTTGCGCAGTCTCGGGAATTCCATGATTACCTTGGCTGCAATCACGCCTGCCTTGGCACGCTGGTGCTGCAGTTCTGCCTGGGTTTCCGTTTCGCAGTCGTTGGCGAAGCAGAGACCGGCGAGAATCTGCTCTGACAGCATCTCATAGAGTTTCTCTACTCTTACTCCAATATGATATTTGATGGTTGAGATATTTACCGAAGAATTACCGAAATATCCCGGAAAGAGGATAGAACGGGACAAACTGATGATTTCTTCGAGCGCCTTGCCCGAAGGAAGTGGATTCCCGTCTCGATGCTGATGGAAGAGACCCTTCAAAGATTCGGCGCTCGAAAGCTCCTCGATGGTCTCTGTCAGCTGATGAGTTAATGTATCTTTACTCATTTTCTTAATGTCTCAATAAAATTTGAGTGCAAAGATACGATTATTTTCTTGAATGACAAAGAAATAGCTACGGTTTTTTGTATTTTTTAGAGTGATTTTTTGAGGGATGAAAGACGGAAAGACCCATATACGGTGTTTTGCCGTACATGGGTCTGGCTTGTCTTATTTTGCGATGCTGTCCAGAAAGAGGAGCAGTCGGTTGGTGACGTTTACCTCTGAAACACCGGAATCGAAGTCGAGCGATACGAGGTTGAGCATTGGGAAACGGTCGTGGAGACGTTTCTCGATGCCTTTGGAAATCACGTGGTTAGCGATGCAACCGAAAGGCTGGAGTGAGATGATGTTGTTCACGCCATCACGGATGTAACCTACGATGTCGGCAGGCAGAAGCCAACCTTCGCCAAACTGGGCTGCAAGCGAAACCAGTCCCTGTACGTCCTTCGCATCATCATAGATATTGGTGAACGGACGGAAGTAGCGGAACTTGCCGGCTGCCTTGTTTACCTGGCGCAATCTTCTGCCTATCAGCGCCTGATAAGCGCCCTTGATGATGAAATCGGGCACTTTGGTGCAACTCAGCCGCATGTGTTTCTGTATCTCCACGTTCACAAATTCCTGCAGGAAGAAAGGGGCAAGCAGAGGCGGAACCACCTCAATGCCGCGCGAAATGATGTTCTGCTCCAGGAACTGGTGGGCGAAAGGATTGAACTTCAGGAAGATTTCGCCTACGATTCCTACCTTCGGCAGTTCTCTGTCGAGGGTCATCTGGTTGAATTCTTCGGCTGCCTGTTCCAGGAGTCGGATGAGTTCTTTGGCTGAATTCTGGGCGATAGGTCCGTCTATCAGCTGCATGTATTTATCGCGCAACTCTCTGGCAATGCCCGGTTTACGCTCTCTTACGATGCAGGCGTTGTACATTTCGTTGATTGCATCGCCATAGAAAATGGCGGTAACGATAATCTGACTGTATTTCAGCCAAGGCACATTAAAGCCGTCCTGCTCGTTATAGTCTTGCTTGTCGTCTGTTGAGCCTGATGCTTCGCCTGTTGAGGCTGTTACACCGAGCGTGAGCAGCGGAATGTCCTGGAATCCATTGGAAATCATCGCACGCTTGATGAGACCGGCGTAGTTGGTTGCGCGACACTGGCCGCCCGTCTGACTCATCACTACTGCCGTATTGTTCAGGTCGTATCTGCCTGATTTCAAGGCTTTGATGATGTCGCCGACGATGAGGGTTGCCGGATAACAGACTTCGTTGTTGGCAAACTTCAAGCCGAGTTCGGCGCTCACCTCATCGCTCATTGGAAGTACCTCTACATCATAGCCTATCAGTTTCAGGATAGGCGGAATGATAGGGGTGAGGTATTCGGTCATGAAAGGAGCGAGAATCTTGCGATGAATATCCTGCCTGGTGAATACCTTGGTCTGTTGTAAATGTTGAATGTTGAGTGTTGAATGTTGAATGTTGAGTGTTGAATGTTGAATGTTGAGTGTTGAATTCTTTACTCCCTTCAGGCTTTCTATCAGCGAGCGGACACGGAGTTTCAATGAACCGATATTGCTCACATCATCTATCTTCAGCAGCGTGAACGGCTTGTTGTGGCGCTTCATGATGTCGCGAATCTCGTCCTGGATAAAACTGTCAGGACCGCAGCCGAAACTGGTCATCTGGACGAAATGAACCTCATCGCCCTGTTCGGCTGCCCATTGCGCTGCCTTCAGAATGCGGTTCATATACGCCCATTGCTTCACGAGATAAGTCTCTGGCTGACAGTTGTATGCTTCGTTGTTGTCCTGGCTGGCTAATGCTGCCTCATTTCTTTCTGCCGCCAGGTTCTCTAGATTGAAGTCCTTGAAATCTGCAAAGAGATTACCCCGGGCGATGTCTTCGCTGATGACGTTGACTCCCAGATTGGCAATCATCTCGCTCAGCTTGTGCTGAATCAGCGGGTCAGTATGATAAGGACGGCCCGCCAGCAGAATCGTAAGTCCCTTGTTTGGCTTCTGAGTCTTGTCTCCGTCCGTTTTCTGAGCCTCTGTTTCTTCATTTTTCAGAATCTCCCAGCCCTGTTTCTTAATCTCAGCTGCATATACTGCCTGAGCATAGAGGGCCTCTCTCAGCGCTTTATGGGCAGTCTTCTTGCTTACTCCCAGTTGCTTGAGATAATCGGTAATCTGCTTTTCCAGCGCCTTAGGCTGGGCAAAGTTGATGACGGGCGTATCGATTGGTTTCTTCAGATTGATGACCGACTTGATGACATCGCTGTAGCCAGAAACGACCGGACAGTTGAAGCTGTTCAGCGTATTCTTCGGGTCGTCATTATGCTCATAAACCACGTATGGCATGAGGATGCGGTCTACCTTCGGGTTCTCGTTGAGTTCCTTCAGATGACTGTGAGCCAGTTTAGCCGGGAAGCAGATATTGTCGCTCATCACCGTATTCAAGGCTCCTTCATACTGGCTGAAAGTGGAATCGGAAGAGAGTATCACGCCCAATCCTGCTGCCCGGAGCAGCGCATTCCAGAACGGATATTCCTCGTACATGTTGAGGATGCGAGGAATGCCTACCCATGTACCGCAAAACGCGGTAGCAGGTGGATTAACTGTCTCTCTATCAAAGAGTAAACTATATTTGTATTCGTAAATATTTTTGCCTTTTATCCCGTTTGCTCCCTTGTTGTTGAACACACGCTCACACTTGTTTCCGGAGTAGAATCGGTTACCGCCGGCAAAGGTGTAGCGGGAAACATAACAATGGTTTTCGCAGCCTTTGCATTGCAGCTGTTTGGTTTCATAATGAGCCAGATTCTGGAGATCATCGATGGATCTTGATGAGGCAGGGTGCTCGTCTTCTGCAGAAGTGCGATGCTTGTAATCTGCCGCCGCATGAAGGGCACAGCCGTAGGCGCCCATCAGTTCCGGCATGTTGCTTCGTGCCACTTCGGTATGGGTGAGCAACTCAAATGCTCTTACCACCGCATCGTTTCTCATTGTACCACCCTGCACAACGATTTTGCCTCCAAGGTTCTCATTACCATGGAGTTTCAATACCTTATAAAGACAGTTCTTGATGACCGAATAAGAGATTCCGGCAGAAATATCAGCTACAGATGCGCCCTCTCTGAGCACCTGCTTCACCTTCGAGTTCATGAAGACGGTGCAGCGGGTTCCCAGGTCGCAGGGAGCCTTCGACTGGCAGGCGAGTTGGGCAAAATCGCCTACAGAATAACCCATGTTGTTGGCAAAGGTCTGGATGAATGTTCCGCAGCCCGAACTGCACGCCTCGTTGAGTTCCATGCGCACCACAGCCCCTTTCTCCACGAAGATAGCCTTCATGTCCTGTCCGCCGATGTCCAGGATAAAACTCACGTCGGGCATGAGTGAGGCAGCAGCTCTTTCGTGCGCCATTGTTTCGATAATGCCGCTGTCGAGGCCGAAAGCCGCCTTGATAAGTTCTTCGCCGTATCCTGTAGAGCAGGAGCCTACGATTTCCAGTTCAGCGCCTCGTAATGCTGCTTCCTGCTTTAGGGTGTTCAGTCCATCCGCTACTGCCTTGATCGGATTTCCCAGATTCAGGCGGTAATTGGTAAAGACAATATCTCCCGTAGGCGTCTCCGCATTCACCCTTACCGCAACAATCTTCGTCGTAGTAGAGCCCGAGTCAATACCAATCACAACCTGCTGTTTTCCTTTATTCAGCGGTTGGGTTTCGGTAGCGAATTTCGCCTTTGATTTGAGCCATTCCTGGTGCTCTTTCTCATTCTTGAACAGAGGCAGCAGACTGCTGGTCCATTCCGTTTGTATTTCTTTTTTCATCCGGCTTCTGAGGACAGATACTGAGGCTGCAGATTCTGCCGATTTAGCCCGGTAAGCACAGCCCAGAGCCGGAATGAGATTGCTGTTTTCTGATACGATGAAGTCGTTTGGAGAGAGATGGAGATAATCGCAGAAAGCCTTGCGGAGAGCCGGAAGAAAGGTCAGCGGACCGCCGCAGAGCAGGATAGGAGCCTCGAAACTGATGCCGTGAGAAAGCGTAACCACCGTCTGTACGGCGATGGAATGGAAGATGCTGGCTGCAATATCTGCTTCGGGCAGATTGCGCGCCATCAGGTTCTGGATGTCGGTCTTGGCAAACACGCCGCAGCGGGCAGCCATCGGATAAACGTGCTCTGCCTTCATCGCCAACTCGCTCATCTTCTGGTTTTCTACGCCCATCAGCACACTCATCTGGTCGATGAAAGCACCCGTTCCGCCGGCACAGTTGCCGTTCATGCGCAGTTCCATATTTCCGTTTTCCTTGAAGAAGATAACCTTCGCATCCTCGCCACCAATATCGATGAGCGCCTTCGCCTCAGGATGAGCCGTACGGGCATAGACCGATGCAGCCACCACCTCCTGTACAAACTCCGCCTGGAGCTGTTCGGCAGTAGCCATTCCTACGCTTCCCGTTACGCAGATTCTTGCCTCTGCATCACCGGTAAGGGCTAGAATCTCATCGAAATATTGCGACACAAGTTCGTTGACACGAGCGTTGTGGCGTTCGTATTTTGAGTAAATTACCCGGTTATCGCTGTCGATAACGGCTATTTTGGCTGTCGTAGAGCCAACGTCCAATCCTATGTAATAAGTCTTCTCCATTTCTCTTATCTCAAGTATTTTCTCTTATCTTCTAGTATCTTCTTATCTTCTAGTGGCTTTTCCCAAGTTCCATCTTCTCTCTTCTCATATCCCTGAAAGCGCTCCAGGCTATCGGAACCGCAACGGCAAACGAGCAGCAATCTGCCCACATCTGACACATCTCCACGCCCAGCAGTCCGAAGAAATAGGGGAGGATAAAGATGAGCGGAATAAAAAAAAGTCCGCTGCGTGCTGCCGCTACGATGTTGGCTCTCACCGGTTTACGGATGGTCTGCATCAGCATGTTGGTGAGTACGATGCTGGCTACGAGCGGAAAACTGAGCACCTGCCATCGCAAAGCCACCGAACCTACGGCTACAACCGCTGCATCATCGCGGAAGATGCTGATGATGGAAGTTGAGAAGATGAAGCCGAGAAGGGCGCAGACGGCGAGGAAAACCGTGCCGCATCTGATGCAGAAAAAGAAGGCTTCCTTTACGCGCCCATAGAGTTTGGCGCCGTAGCAGAATCCGCAGAGCGGCTGGAATCCCTGACCCAGACCGATGACCATCGCATAGGTGAAGAAGGAGATGCGGGTAACGATGCTCATGCCCGCAATGGCTGCATCGCCAAACGCACCTGCTGCCACATTGAGCATCAGCGTAGCGATACTTCCCAGTCCCTGTCTTGACAGCGAAGGGGTTCCGCCGAAGATAATCTCCTTGGCAAAGGCGCGGGTAGGGGTGAAATTGCTGAGACGGATGCGGATGTTCTCGCCTTTATGCGTCATCCAGAAGAGCATGGCGCAGCCGAAACACTGGCTGGTGAGGGTGGCTACGGCGGCTCCGGTAATGCCCAGCTGGAAGTAGAGAATGAGCAGAGGAGCCAGAATCAGATTGAGCAGCACACCCGACATGATGCCCTTCATCGCATACATCGTATTGCCCTGAAATCGCATCAGATTATTCAGCGTAAGCGAGGTGGTCATAAAGGGAGCACCCAGCAGGATAATGCCCAGATAACGCTCTGTATAAGGAAGAATGGTGGGCGTAGAACCCATCAGAAGGCAGAGCGGAGTGAGGAACACATGACCCAGAATGGCGATGAGGAGACCGGTAAGAAAACTCAGCACAAAGCCCGTGGCTGCCATCTTCTGTGCCTGTTCCGTATGTTTGGCGCCCAACTGTCGCGAAACATAATTGCCTGCACCATGACCAAAGAAGAAACCAAACGCCTGGATAACAGCCATTGCTGCAAAGGCAACGCCTACCGCTGCCACACTCTGCGTGTTGATGCTGCCCACGAAATAGGTGTCGGCGAGATTGTACATGCTCGTCGACAGCATACTGATAATCGTTGGTATGGCCATCGTAAAAATCACATGATGCACAGGGGCATGTGTGAGGAACGTATAGTTGTCTCTTTTCTCTTTCTTCATAACTTTATGATGCTCTTTGGGGCATTTCAACCTGCAAAGGTACATAAATATCCACAAAGTTGGACAATTATGAACAAACTTTTATAAATTTATAAGAAAAGAGTTGCATTATTCATAAATTTATTGTATTTTTGCACCGCAATTGAATATATATACATAAAACAATATACTAATGAATGATGAGATAAGAATCATACCGATAACGACTAAAAAAGGGCTGAAAACCTTCATTCAGTTTCATTATGATCTCTACAGAGGCCATAAGTTTGCCATTCCTTTTTTGCGTTTCGACGAGATGAATACGCTGGACCCAAAGAAGAATCCTGCCTTTGAATTCTGCGAGGCTCAATACTTCCTGGCGGTTGACAGCGAGGCTCGTATCGTAGGTAGAATTGCTGGCATTATCAACCATCGTGCCAACGAAGAGTGGAACAAGAAGCAGGTTCGCTTCGGCTGGTTCGATTTCGTGGATAATGTAGCGGTTTCCTGTGCCTTGTTGCGCGCGGTAGAAAGCTGGGGCAAGAGCAAGGGAATGAACGAATGCGTAGGTCCGCTCGGATTTACGGATATGGACCGTGAAGGCTTGCTCATCGAGGGCTTCGACCGGAAGTCTACGATGTATATCAATTACAATTATCCTTATTACAAGACGCATCTGGAGAGTTTTCCGCTCTATGAGAAGGATAACGACTGGCTGGAGTACCGCATCAGGATTCCGGAAGTGACGCCGGCTAAGTTTGCCAAGACTGCCCAGATGATAGAGAGCCGATATAATCTGCATGTTCATAAGTTTACCCGCCGGGAACTGACCTCGGGAGGAATGGGCAGGAAGGTGTTCGTAATCTTGAACGAAACTTATAAGAATCTCTATGATTTCCAGCAGCTTACGGAGAAGCAGATAGATGAATATGTAAATACTTATATCAAGAAGGCTGACTTGAACCTGGTAACGGGTGTGGTAGATGGCAACGCTGGCAACAAGCTGGTAGCCTTTGGTGTTTCCTTCCCTTCGTTTACCGATGCGCTGCGCGAGATAGGCGATGGCAAACTTTTCCCTACGGGTTGGCTGAAGGTGCTGAAGGTTCTGAAGTGGCACAAGACGGATACGGTAGATTTGCTCTTGATAGGTGTTCTTCCGGAATATCGCAAGAAGGGAGCCAACGCGCTTATTTTTGCCGATTTGATTGAGCAGTATCACCGTTATGGCTTTAAATGGGCTGAGGCAATGCCGCAGATGGAGACCAATACCGGTGTCCAGAGCCAGTGGCAGTATCTTGAGAGCGAGCAGCATCGCCGTCATCGCTGCTATAAGAAGAAGATTTAAAAGTCTCTGTTTTGGGCCGTTTAGTGGTAAAAAAGATAGAAAATGGGCTAAAAAGTTAAGAAAACTAACTCATAGTTTTGTGGTTCTCAACTCATAGCTTTCCGGTTCTCAACTCATAGCTTTCCGGTTGAGAAAATGAAGAATGCATCGCGATAGGATGAAAGATGGCTGTAAAATGGCTGTTTTTTTCCATCGCGATGCATTATTTTTTGCGTCGCGACGCAATATTTTTTTCATCGCGACGCACCAAATCTTTCGTCGCGATGCATTAATTGCCCCCTCGTGAGGCATCATTGAAGCCTCCCGCTGGTCATCATTTAAGCCTCTTATCTGTCTTAATATAAGGCACTTCTCCGTCTTAATATAAGACGCTTGCCAAGAAAAAAGTTGCGCTCTGGAAAGAGAAAATAAAGATGGGGGTTAACAGGTTAACAGTTAACACCCCAAAAATGCATACTTCCATCCACACACTT
>ERZ1503906.72-NODE-72-length-22370-cov-11.666592_pt1 | contig 22370 bp, 17 predicted proteins | sample MGYA00572334_ERZ1503906 | MGnify/ENA primary metagenome ERZ1503906 (study PRJEB39906, sample SAMEA3182082) | gut metagenome | biome: human; feature: gut; material: Stool; isolation source: human stools | place: Canada | collected 2012-12-04 ...
TATCTATTAATTCTTTATTTTTACCCGATACGATTAATTCCAAGAATTGATTTCGACCTGATTGATATCTGTCCAACCTTCAACTGTTGTTACATCGAATTCAATAGGAGTCAGACCAATGGTCAAGTTGATTGTATATGCCTTGCCCTGCTCGAATTCCTTATCAAGTTGCTTATAAACCTTAGTTTTCATAGTTGTCTGATCACTATAGCTTATAGTGTACTCTACGACAACATAAAGTGCATCAGCACTAGTTGTTTTTTGAGAGAAATCCTGTGGAATTACAAACAAATAATCTGATGTAGGATTTGTATAAGGTTTAGATTCAGATGCACTAGTTACATCCTCAGATCCAGAGAACCAATTAAAATCTTGCTTAACAGCATCTTTAGAATGTTCTTTCCAATGACCTGTAGACAAATCTATGGCACCCTCTGTGTAGAAAGCTTTTGCTGTTTCTGTTGTTGATTTTGGATCAGATCCTGCCAATGTAATTTGATTCAATGTAATAGTTGTACCTTCAGCGGCAGCACTTGTTTTGACGGTATAACCAAGTCTAGACAAAGCATGTTTGAAAATAAATGTAACAGGTTTGTCAGTATTAGTCTTATTCGCTGCATTAGCCCACAACAAATCTTTTTGCGCTGTAATAGTGGAATTAACAGTAAAATCAAGTTTTGAGTTTTCTTTCAATTTTTGATTACTATCAAATGGAGCATACGCCAAGAAATCAATATGACCTGCTGGTGACCAATACTTAACAGGTTCATATGTCCACGCAGGTGTCTCAGCAGTTGCATTATAAGTTACCTGCTGGTTCTTAAACAAGTTCTCACCATAAGTTGTTGTAGTTACATCAGTAGAAGTATAGTTACCAAACACACCAAAGCCTCCATTTTCTCCCTTAAGAGCAGGCAAATTCAGCTCGCTACCACGTGAACCATTTACTGCAACTGCACTTCTTCCCAAATAGCCATCAAAGCTGATAGCCTCATTCTTAGAAGAATTGTCTGAAAGACTATTCAAGTCATCGCTTGAACAACTTACCAATGTCAACGCTGCCATTGCAGCAATACCCATAAAAAATTTCTTATACATATCTATTTTTAAACTAAACTAATCTATTATTACTATTTTTTATATGTTTCTTATCACTTTACTATTTCTACAGTTCCATATCAATATCCTCAGGTTTACCCCAATCCTTGATCGTGACGTCAAAACCGCCAGAACTTCCTTCCGAAGGCTTCACCTCAGGTAAAGGTTTCGGCAACTCAACATCAACATGGAGAGAAGCAAAATAACCTAACTCCGATGAATTATCATCTTTCTTAAACTTATCTCCTACCGCAAACTGATAATCTACCTGCGTCTTTTTGTCTATCAACAAAGCTGAAAAAGACAGCTTATTGTTTTCTGCATCAAGATGGGCAGTTTCTGGTAGGCCAAAACATTTAAACGATGTCTTCAACGTTCCTTGTGTTGCGTCATTCTCATCTATCGTTTTCGTCCAGGACTCCAGAAGATAAGTCACCTTACTCTGAAGCGGCTTCCCCTGTCCCAGCAGAAATCCTTCTGAAATACCAGTTAAGGATCCTCTCGCAGAATACAGGTATCCTATATTTGGAACTTTCACGTTGACCTGGATATGCGAAAGCACATTCCTTGGCGTTAAAGTAACCTCAGAAGTGTCTTCAGAAACATCGAATTCATCGAGTTTATCAGAGGCAAGCCACTCGGGCTCAACCCCTATCTGTTCATCTTCTCCACGTAAGTACCAGCGCGATGTTACATGTTGTACTACAGCTCGCGCTGTCTCGTAAGAGTCCATTCCCAGAAAGTCGAGTGTACCAAACTCGGTCGTACTCTGGTTGAATACCAGTACACGATATTTTCCAGGTTCTAAGGAAAAGTCGGCATGAGTTATCTCATTAGTCAAGACAGTATGCGGAGCACCACCTGACCAGGGAAACACCATGACCGTCATACCAGTAGGCACCTCTTTATCAAACAAATGCCAATCCACATTAATCCGCACCATTTTACGGCCATCCTTTTGCGGACAACCGGAATAGTCATCATAAATGCAAGAAGTAAACAAAATGATAAGGAGCCAACAGTATAAGAATAGTCCTATACATCTTTTCATGAATGCTTCATATTTATAAAACTTCTTTTCTAGTTATTATATTCACTTCAAAATTTCGGGTGCAAAATTACAATATAAAATTGATTTAGCTCTCAAAGAATGTTTAATAAAAAATAAAATGATAAAAAAGATAACGTTTTTGTTACAACACAAAAAAAATGCCAGTAGCCACCTCTTTATCAAACAATTAAAAACCTCCAATCGAACCAATCGATTGGAGGTTTCATTTCTATCATCTACAGCAACCAGGCAGTAAAAACACTACCGGCTGCAACTATTCATACATTATCGGCTCAGCCAAGCCTCCGGATTGAGCTTGGCTGTCTCCTTGCGAAGCTGGAACTGGAGGATGTTTTCAGAGCCAACACTACCCAAAGCCTGACGGGTACGTACCTTCTGACCCTTATGAACGCTGACCGATTTCAGATTACAGTAAACAGAGATGTAGGCTCCATGACGGACCAGCACATTCCACATGCCACCATAACCGAAGACGGCACTCACCTCACCATCGTAGATGCTGCGAGCCACACAACCCTGCTTGCCCTGGATATTGATACCCTTATTGTCGAGCGTTACGCCCTTCAAGCCTTCTACATTATACTGACCGAAATGACTCACCACACGGTAACTGCCGCTGATAGGCATCGGCAATCTGCCACGGTTAGCCTCGAATCCACCGCTCAGCATGCGGTCTACCGAACTCAAGGTAGAAGCCTCCTGTGCCTCCTTTTTGGCAGCGGCAATCTCACGGGTACTGCGTTCCGCATCCATCTTCGCCTTCAACTCGGCAGCCTGTCTTTCAGCCTCCGCCTTTCTTGCAGCCTGTTCGGCAGCAGCCTCACGGGCAGCCTGCTCTGCGGCGGCACGCTTGGCAGCCTCGGCAGCAGCACGCGCCCTAGCCTGCGCTTTTGCCTTCGCCTGAGCAGCAGCCTGGGCAGCAGCCTCCTCCTGAGCCTTTCTTGCAGCCTCGGCAGCCAGTCTTGCTTCTTCAGCCGCCTTTCTGCGGGCAGCTTCGGCAGCAGCTTCACGCGCCTTGGCTTCGGCTATACGACGGGCATTCTCTCTGGCAGCAGCCTCGGCAGCAGCTTTCTTGCGAGCCAGTTCCTCGGCACGTTTCTTGGCGGCAGCAGCGGCAGCGGCCTTCTTCTTAGCCTCGGCAGCAGCACGGGCACGAGCCTTGGCTACTTCCTGAGCAATCAAGCGGTCTATCTGAGCGTTGATTGCCGCATCTTTCTGACGCTGGTCGGCGATGACAGCCTGAATGGTCTTCTGCTGTTTCTGCAGTCCCTGCACCATCTCCTGCTGCTGAGTCTGCTTGCCTTCCAAAACCGTCTTCTCCTGCTTACCCTTATATAATAAGGTGTTCTTATGTCCCTTTACATGCTGCAACTGCTGGTGCTTCTCGTTCACCTGCTTCTGCTTAGCCTTTACAGCCTCGCCCTGCACCTTCTGATAGGAAGAATACTGGCGGATGAAGGAAAGGCGGCGATACATCTGTGTCAGATTCTTGGCACTGAAGATGAACATCAGCTTGTCCTGAACCGTATGATGACGGCTCATATAGCGCATGGAACGGATATACTTGTTCTTGCGGTCCTGCAACTGTTGCTGAAGCGTTTTCAACTGTGCCTGCAGAATGCCGATATTGCCGTCAATATGATGAATATCCTTCTGGATACCGTCAATCTTCTTCTGACGCTGGTCTATTTCTCCGTTCAGCGCCATCAGGTCTTCAAGACGTTTCTTCACATCCGCCTTATTTCTCTGCAAAGCCTGCTCCTGCTCTCTGATCTTCTTCCGGATAGAAGCGCGCTGTCCCTGCAAACCTCGGATAGAGGCATTGCTATAGGTTGCAGCCCTGCGTTCTGCTCTGGTTGGCGCAGCTGGTTTGGATGTCTTTCTGACCGCATGACTTCTGCTGTTCGTCTTTCTGGCAGGAGTAGCAGCCTTCTTTTTCGCAGTTACGGCAGTCTTTCTCACCGGCTTCTTCTGGGCAGAATGCTTCTGCGCAAAAGGTGCGAGCGAGAAGGTGATTGCCATGATGAATAATAAGATTCGCTTCATTTCTTATATTAAAAACCCATGTTCTATAATTTCAAACTCTTGATGAGCATCTACATACTCAATATCTTGCTGAGCACATCTGTTGGAGAAATCTGCTTGTATTTGCCCGAAATCTCGGTCTGAGTGCTCCATTTGCTGTCGGTCTTCACCTGATTCAATTGCAGACTGATCTTAGCCTCCTGCTTTTTCCTGGTAGCAGTAGTGGTCATCGCCAGATTCAGGGAGGCAGGGAACATCTTGACGCCTACACTCTTGAAGTTGCCGTAGTCGACGTGGAGATTGGAGGTGCCGTTCTGCGCACTCTTATAGACAACATCTGCTGCTGTGATACGGCCGGTAGTGCGGTTGGCTGTCCAGGCATAGGTCATATTGCCGTTCCTGAAACTAACCGGCACAGCATCTCCTGCCACATCCAGTCTGGCATCAAACTTCTTCAGGTCTGATTCCTTCACAGTCCTTTCGCCCGGCAGGAGCAGCTGGTTCCAGAAGAGAGCCTGCAGAGAATAGAAGGAGATGCCCTGCTTCTTGAGGAAATCTACCTGGGTATAATCTGCCTTGATATATTCCTTGTGCAGACGGTCGATGATAAGTACATGGTCGGGAGTAAACTCCAGACGGCCCACCTCTGTACCCAAGATAGGAATAAAGAGCTGGATGCGGATGATTTCATCCTTACGCATGCTCAGTTTGCCCGGCACGGTAATGTCCTTATCACCAGCCTGGAGCGTAAACGACATGTTGCCTACAATATTCCTGGTATACACCTGATTGTCTGAAACCTTCTGTACGAAAGCCAACTTCCTGAGCGTCTCACTCTGACGAGAGTCAGAACCCTTGGTGGCATTCTCTTTCTGATGACTGGCTGATGAGGAGCCAGAGCCCTGTACATTCTTGCTGGTTCCGCAAGAACCGAGGAGCAGGATGCTGCAGGCTGCGGCAAGCAGCATCATCTTATTCTTCTTCATTGTATATTTCATCTTTCCTGATTTTTCTACTTTCCGTTTATTTCTTCTTACCTTTTCTAACTGACTTCTGCTTAGCTGCAGGTTTCTGCTTGGACGCATTACGCTTCTTCAGTTCTTCTCCGGTAATATATTGTCTGTTCTTAATCTTCCATGCCAGCACCTCAGTCTGGTTCTCACCGGTATAGGCTTTCTTCCAGAAATCTACGGATTCATCGGCCATACCATTCATATAATAGATATCTCCGGCATGTTCAATAACCGTACTGTTATCTGCGGTGGAATCGCGGTTTTTGAGTGCCTGGTCTATATAAGTCTTGGCATCAGCATAGCGTTCTTCCATAAAGAGAATCCAGGCATAGGTATCCAGATAAGTACCGTTGTTCGGCTCTGCCTTGATGGTCTTGTAGCTCATCGCCTCAGCCTTATGCAGGTCAACGCCCTTCTCGCTCAGATAGTAGGCATAGTTGTTCAGCGCCATCACGTTGTCATCTTTCCATTGCAGACAGGAGTCGTAAGCTGCAAAGGCTTCCTGCTCTTCACCTTTCTTATGAAGGATATCGCCGGTTACGGCATAGAGGTCAGAAACCAGGTCAGCCGGCGACTGTGCATTCACCTGCGCCAATCCGAGACGGAACTCACGGAGCGCCTCGTCTTCCTTATTTTTCTGATAATACGCCATTCCACCGAAGTAATAGAACACCATTTCTTCGGGATTATACTCCTGAGCCGCCTTACATTGCAGGGAAACCAGGTCATATTTTTTCTCGTTCCAGAGCATCTGTACGAGTTGCATTCTGGCATTCACGTTATCCGGAGCTATGGTAAGCACCTTTTCGAAGGCACGGCAAACAGAGTCGGCAGGCATCTTCTTCAAACTCATATAAGCAGCTTTCATCTCTGCCACATCGGCTGACGGATGAGCTACGTTGAGCGCCTTGTCAAACAGCGCAATCACCTTGGTAGAATCGCCACCTTCGCTCTCGTTCTTCTGAATGAAAGAGCGGTACATCATCACCTTGGTCTCCAAATCCGATTTCGGACTCATCAATATCTTATCGAGCATCTGCCCGGCAAGCTGCTCCTGATGGGTGGCATTATAATAGTCGTAAAGCGACATCTGGGCATAGGAATTGTCAGGCTCTTCCTTCAGCACATCGGTAAAGCACTTGTAAGCTTCCTTCTGGCGGTCGTGCTGTACGAGCCAGTTGCCCAGCATTGTCTTGTACTGCATATCCAGCGGATGCTGGTCTACCAGCGACTTCAGTTCCTGATAGGCAGCCTTCTTGTCGTTCATCAGTTCATAAACTCTCATTTTAGAGAGGGTGAACTGTTCGCTTTCACCTTCTTCCACCTCAAGACGCGAAATGGTTTTGAGTACTGATTTATAATCCTTATTCTGGGAATAAAGCTGAACCAGGATGCGGAGGGCATCGGTATTATCGTGGTTTTTGGCATACAGATTCTCATAGGCATCGATGGCAAGATCGTATTTCTGGCTACCTATATAATATCTGCCCAACTGCTCTGCATAGGTCTGGTTTTCCGGATTCAGTTCTATTGCCTTCTGCATATAGGCAAGTGCCAGGGAATCCTGCTTGAGCTGAGAATAGAAAAGCGACTCATAGAAATAGGTTTCAGCCGCCTTCGGGTCAATCTTCCGGGCATGCTCAAAGAGGTCGAAAGCTGCCGAATAATTGCCGGCAGCCTGCTGGCGCGCTCCCTCCAGGAAGAAATAGTTGTAGCGCTGGCGGTCGTTCGGAGAGAGATGATCCTCCTGAACCGCCGGCTTCTGAACCGGCTGCACCTTCTTCTTACGGGCAAGCGACGGCATGGCTACCGAACCCAGCAAGACCAGCCCCATTGCCCAACTGATATTTCTAAGATTCATCTTCACGATTCTAATCCTTTCTATTCTATCTTTATCTTTAATAATCTGTTATTTTACACCCGTATGACCGTATCCGCCGGCTCCACGTTCGGTTTCATCGAGCTCATTAACCTCGATGAAATCGCATTGTTCGTGCTTGGCCAGCACCATCTGGGCTATACGCTCGCCATCGTTGATAACGAAATCCTCTGTAGAAAAATTGATGAGCAGAACCATGATTTCACCGCGATAATCGGCATCGATGGTTCCCGGCGTATTCAATACGGTAATGCCATGCTTCAAAGCCAGACCGCTGCGAGGACGGATCTGCGCTTCATAACCTGCAGGCAAAGCCATATAAAGACCGGTTGGCACCAGTCGTCGCTCCATAGGATGAAGCACGATTGCCTCATCGATGTTTGCACGCAAATCCATGCCGGCACTCTGAGGTGTGGCAAACGCAGGTAGAGGCTGATGCCCCTTGTTGATAATCTGTACTTTTATCATGACTTCTTCTTTTTTATCTGTGTCTGAGTTTAATAATCTGCAAAAATAAGCAATTTTGATGGAATAAATGAATTTTTGAGGATAAAAACATGTAATTTATCATATTTTATTTTGATTTGTGCTTACTTTAGTGTATTTTTGCGCTACAGAATCAAGTAATACAATAATATGGAATGGAAACAACTGATATCCAACAAGCGTTTCGGACAGGAGCATAAGCATGCCGAGCGCCATGATGATCGCTCTGAATTCAAGCGCGATTACGACCGTCTTATCTTTTCATCGGCATTCCGCCGCCTGCAGAACAAGACGCAGGTTTTCCCTTTGCCGGGCAGCATCTTCGTTCACAACCGTCTCACCCACAGTCTGGAGGTGGCGAGTGTGGGCATGTCGATAGGTAACGACATTTCCCGACGTGTCATCCAGAAGCGGCCTGAACTGAAGGATACGCTCGTCGAGGAGATAGGTACCATCGTAAGTGCAGCCTGTCTGGCACATGATTTGGGCAATCCGCCTTTCGGTCATTCCGGCGAGAAAGCCATCCAGACTTTCTTCTCTGAAGGACCGGGTCAGAAGATAAAATCAATGGTTTCATCGGAGTTTTGGGATGATATTACGCATTTCGAAGGCAACGCAAATGCCTTCAGAATCCTGACCCACCGGTTCAAGGGGCGCCGTCAGGGTGGTTTCGTCATGACCTATTCCATGCTTGCTTCCATCGTGAAATACCCGTTTGCAAGCAGTCTTGCCGGCAACCACGGCAAATTCGGTTTCTTTGCTTCAGAAGCGGAATCTTATAGGAAAATTGCCGATGAATTGGGTATTTTTTGCAAATCTGCACCGGGTGAGCCTCTCAAATACGCCCGCCATCCACTTGTATATATGGTAGAAGCTGCCGACGATATCTGCTACGAAATCATGGACATCGAAGACTCCCATAAGCTCAAGATTCTTTCCTTTGCCGAGACGGAGCACTTGCTGCTGAGTTTCTTCGATGAAGATATCCAGCAGAAGATACGCCAGCGCATCATCGACGAAGAACTGACTGACGAAAACGAGAAAGTGGTTTACATGAGAGCCAGCGTCATCGGCAAACTGGAGAACGAATGTGTGGCAGCCTTCCTGGCGCACGAGGAGGAAATCCTTGCCGGAACTTTCGAGGGCAGTCTCATCGACCATATTTCCGAGCGCCAGAAAAAGGCATACAAGGAATGTGAGAAGATCTCCTACTCTAAGATTTACCAAAGCAAGCCGGTACTCGACATAGAACTGTCGGGTTATCAAATCATGGCAACTCTGATGGAGGTTTTCGTCGAGGCAGCCGTCAACCCATCGCGTTTCTACTCCAAGCAGCTCCTGCGCCGGGTAAGTAGCCAGTATGATATAGAGAACGAGAATCTGGAGGAGCGCATCATGGCGGTAATTGATTACATCAGCGGCATGACCGACATCTATGCGCTCGACATCTATCAGAAGATCAACGGAATCAGTCTGCCTATTGTATAAGGGAAGCGCCCTGTAAGGGCAAAAGCCTTATGTTTACCTTGGAGTTTTAAAGCTTTTGCCCTTACAGGGCGTTGGTTTGTATATCATAATACCCAGGGCGTTGCCCTGGGCTAGGAGCTTCTGCCCTTTCAGGGCGTTTGGGGACATGATGGTGTTCTGAAGCCTTGGACATGTGGGGACATGATGGTGTTCTGATGCCTGGGGCGTGTGAAGCTTACATGCGAAACTTGAATTAGATATTTTTTTCCTTATAAATCAAATTATTGGCTCCGCTCGTAATCTTCAGAGCCTCAGGATGTTCCTTAATAAAACTGTTGATGTGGCGAACTCGCTTCTCTTCGAGAATCTCATCGATGGCGATAAGGATACCAGTCTCCTCCACATCACCAAAGCCATAGTTGATGGCGGTACCGAAAAGCTTCATCGTAGGACTCAGACTCATGTAGGCATTAACAAGAGGAGGGATATTATAACCCAACTTGCGAACTTCACGGTTCAGGATACGATAGTCTGCCTTGAAGTCATCTTCTGTAAAGATAGCAGCCAAATCACTCTCCGGAGTATCCAATTTCAGCGGTTTCATCGGGATTACGAGGTTCTCCTTGTCATCAAAATGCTTCTTGAGGAAATAGAGAATCATGTCGCGGCCACGACGGATGTAAGACGGATACATCGTCATCTTGCCGAAGAAATATTTCACTTCCGGATAGAGAACCGTCAAGGCTCCCAAACCATCCCAGAGATTGTCGAGAGCAAAGATGCTCTTGGTGTTGGTACGCACATTCTGATATTCGAGCGAAACGAAGGAACGGCCCAACTCTACGGTATAAGGCATATACTCCTTGAGGAACTTGTCGGAGAAATGGAACATGTGGCTGGTTGCCAGCTTAGGCTGTCCCTTCTCATCGAGCTCCCAGTCCTTACCCAGGAGATAACGGTAACCGCCGATAATCTCATCGGCTTCAGGGTTCCAGACTATCAGTTGCTTGTAACAATTGTCACCAAAGTCGAACTCATCAAGATCCATAGATTTGCCCGTTCCGCCTCCCGCCTCACGGAAAGCGATTTCACGAAGTCGACCAATCTCTTTCAGCACATTAGGCGAATCATTTGCCGTAACGATGTAAATCTCGTTATGGCTCTTATTGGTCATTCTCAGTTGCTTGTCGGGTGTAAGCTCGCTCTTCAGGAGCTCACGGTCAATCGGTTGGATGATTTCTTCTTCCATATTACTCTTCTTATATGCTATGATTCTACGATTTCGTTAATATAAAACAATTCTTCCGGGTTTTGCAAACCATTAAAGTTCATAAACCCTGTCTTCAACATACTGCGCCCACTCTGTAGCCGACTTGCTCTTATCAAAAGTCTGCCAAGGAATCGGTTTGCCGATGGAGATGCGGAAATGCTTGCCCACATTCCTGTACATCTCGTCAACCAGGAACAGCATGGCGAGATTGAACGGCAGATACTTGTCGCTAAATCGGGCGATGCGGTAGAAACGCTCAGAGTTGCGCCCTCCGAAATGGATAGGCACCACATCGCGCTGATATTCTACACTCTTAGAGATAAACGTCTTCTTCCAAGGCAGGTCGTGGATAGTTCCATCCTTGCGCTTGCGGCTGTTCAAGCCTGCCGGAAACATCAGCATGTGGTTGTCACTCTTGAAGCCCGCCTCCACCATACGTGGAAAATCGCGGCTCTGGCGACCCGTCTTGTTGATGCCGATACTTACAGGTTTCAAACCCGGCAAGTTGAGCAGAAGATCATTCACCAGATAGCGGAACTTGCCATCATAGTGCTTGCCGATGATGGAACCGAGACATACACCGTCCTGTCCGCCCAGAGGATGATTGGAAACAAAGGTATAGAGCTTGCCGTCGTTCTTGTCAGGCAGGTTTTCCAAGCCTACGATTTCAACATCCATCTTCAGATAGCGCACACATTCGGTGAGCCATTCAGTACCCGAAAGGCCACGGCTCTCCCACAAGAACCTGTTCACCTCGTCCTCGTGAATAATCTTCTTGAGCCAGGAAACCAGGAAGCGCGGTACGAATTTCACCTTGCTTCCCATCTTGCTCTTAAGAATCTTATCTATGTCTATCGTTTTCTCTATTGATTCACTCATGTTTGCTAAAACTTATATAAGTTAGTGCAAAAGTAACTCAACTTTTTCAAATACGTGCCATTTTTTCCAAAAAAATAGCAAAAAAGCGAAAATTTATTAGTTTTTTAAAACTATCACGACAAATCGAGCCCATTTTGCACGTATTTTTGCAAAAACATCACACTTGATGAGAACAAAAAGGCGATGCCCGAAACTGGAAGGTGAAGTTGACCAAAAACAACTTTTTCATTAAGTTTTATAAATTTTGTGGGAAAATGTAAGGCTATATGGAGATTTTTATGTACCTTTGAACCCAAATTTATACACTAATAAGTACGCACGCAATATTATAACGCGATAAGACAGCAAAAAGATATATGATAAAGACAGCAGAAACATATCACGTACCGGTGCTCCTCAAGGAGAGCGTTGACGGGTTGAACATACAGCCAGGAGGCATCTATGTAGACGTAACCTTCGGTGGCGGCGGACATTCCAGAGAGATTCTGTCGCGCCTGACGGAGGGAGCGCACCTGTACAGCTTCGACCAGGATGCCGATGCAGAGCGCAACGTGGTGGCAAACGAGAACTTCACCTTCGTATGCTCCAACTTCAGATTCCTGAAAAACTGGATGCGCTACTACGGGGTAGACGGACTCGACGGACTGTTAGCCGACCTGGGCGTATCGAGCCACCACTTCGATGACGAGACCCGCGGTTTCTCCTTCCGTTTCGACTCCCCACTCGACATGCGCATGAACAAACGTGCGGGCAAGACTGCTGCCGACATCGTAAACGAATATGACGAAGGTGCCCTTGCCGACATCTTCTACCTATACGGTGAGCTGAAGAACTCGCGCCGCATCGCCTCGGCACTCGTCAAGGCAAGAGCCGAGAAGCCCATCCTCACCACCAAAGACTTCATGGCAGCCGTAGAGCCCCTCTTCAAGCGGGAACGCGAGAAGAAAGACATGGCAAAGCTCTTCCAGGCGCTGCGCATAGAAGTGAACCACGAGATGGACGCCCTGAAAGAGATGCTCCGCTCAGCCACGGAACTTCTGAAACCGGGAGGCAGACTCAGCGTCATCACCTATCACTCGCTGGAAGACAGAATCGTAAAGAACATGATGAAAGCGGGCAATGCAGAAGGCAAGATAGAGCAGGACTTCTTCGGAAGAATAGAAACCCCTTTCAAACTCGTGAACAACAAGGTAATCGTTCCCGATGCCGACGAGCAGGAAAGAAACCCTAGGAGCAGAAGCGCCAAACTAAGAATAGCAGAAAAGAAATGATAAACGATAAAGACATAAACATCAGCGAGAAGCCTATAGCCGAAGAAAAGGCACAGGCATCACAGGAACCGCCGAAGCAGGAAACTCCGCAGCAGGAGCCACAGCTGCAGGAGGCTCCACAGGCTTCGCTCAAGGAAGTGATTGCCAAGCAAGCCATTGAGGAAGAGGCTTCAGGATCATCGAGCTTTACGCTGCGAAAGATTCTGGGTGGAGACATTCTTACCGCACAAATCATACGCCGGCAGATATGGCTCGTTATCCTCATCGTGTTTTTTGTCATTATCTACATATCCAACCGATACAATATCCAGAACGATATCATCGAGTTGGATAAACTGCAGAAAGAACTGCAAGACACCAAATATAAAGCGCTGTCTACAAGCAGCCAGATAACAGAGAAGAGTCGTGAAAGTAATGTGCTCGACATGCTGAAAAACAACAAAGACAGCGTGCTGCACATCGCTACCCAACCTCCATACATCATAAACGTACCCGAAGAATGAGCAGCAAATTTGATCACAAGAAAGTAATGCCCCGCTACAGCGCCATCGCCATCATCATGACGATTTTCGCCATAGCCGTAGTGGGTAAAGCGCTCTACATCATGACCGCCAAGCATGATTACTGGATGAAGGTGGCAGAACGGCAGAAGAAGGATTCCGTGACCGTAAAGCCAAACCGAGGCAACATCTTGAGCTGCACAGGACAGCTGATGGCAAGTTCGCTGCCGGAGTTTAAGGTTTTCATGGACTTCAAGGCGCTGAAAGATGCAGAAAACGATTCGCTGTGGGATGCCAAGCAAGACTCCATCTGTCTTTGCCTGCACCAGATATTCCCGAACCTGAGCGAGTCTGATTTCAAGAAGCACCTCACCGAAGGTCGCGCCAAGATGAGCCGCCACTGGCCGGTTTATCCGAAGCGTGTAGACTATAACACCTTCACCGAGATAAAGGACATCCCTGTATTCCGCCTGAAACCCTACCAGAGCGGTTTCCACTGGGAAGAATATAATGCCCGAACCAGAACTTACGGTTCGCTGGCAGGCCGTACCATCGGAGCCATGTATGGCGCCAAGGATACCGCCCGCTTCGGTCTGGAGCTGAGTTACGACTCCATCCTGCGAGGCACCAACGGTATCGTGCATCGCCGCAAGGTGCGCAACAAGTTCCTCGACATTACCGATACCCCTCCTATTGACGGAGCCGATATCGTGACCACCATCGATGTGAGCATGCAAGACCTTGCCGAACGCTCACTCATCGACGAGCTGAAGGAAATCAACGCCAATGTGGGTGTAGCCATCGTGATGGATGTACCTACGGGCGACATCAAGGCCATCGTAAACATGGAGAAATGTTTCGACGGCGAATACAGAGAAATCCACAACCATGCCGTGAGCGACCTTCTGGAGCCAGGTTCGGTGTTCAAGCCAGCCTCTATCCTCGTAGCGCTGGACGACGGAGTGGTAGACACGACCTATCACGTAGAAACCGGTGGCGGTATATGGCCGATGTACGGCAGAGAAATGAAAGACCACAACTGGCGAAAAGGCGGATACGGAATGCTGACCCTCGCACAGACCCTGTGGTACAGTTCGAACATCGGTGTGAGCCGCATCATAGACGACCATTACCGCAACAACCCGGAGAAATTCGTAAAGGGTATCTACCGTACCGGTCTGCACGACGACCTGAAGATTCCGCTGGTGGGAGCAACACCAGCCAGAATCCGCATGCCGCACAGAAACAAGAACGGACAGTATGACAACTGGGCAAAGACCAGTTTGCCATGGATGAGTATCGGATATGAGACCCAGATACCGCCTATCTCTACCCTCACCTTCTACAACACCATCGCCAACAACGGCAAGATGATGCGACCAAGATTCGTGAGCAAGGTAATGAAGAACGGAGAAACCATCATGGAATTTCCTCCTGAAGTGATGCGCCAGCAGATAGCCAAGGAGAAGAGCATCAAGGAACTGCAAACCATCCTGGAACAGGTGGTAAGCGTGGGACTAGGAAAGAAAGCCGGTTCGCCTAACTTCAAAGTGGCAGGAAAGACCGGTACAGCCCAGATTTCAAAAGGTGCCGGTGGATATAAGAGTGGCGGAACCAGCTATCTCATCAGTTTCGCAGGCTACTTCCCTGCCGATGCGCCACGCTACAGCTGTATCGTCTGCATACAGAAATCCGGTTTGCCTGCTTCGGGCGGTACGATGTGCGGTAAGGTCTTCCATGAGATTTCAGAAGGCATCATGGCGCAGAGTCTGAAAGTTGACGTAAAGGACGCCCGCGACTCAGCATCCGTCTTCGTTCCTGACGTAAAGGCAGGTAATATCCTTGCTGCCAACTATGTGCTCAGCCACCTCGGCATCAAGACCAACGCCAACTGGAGTGGCAGCTATGCCGACGGCAACCCTATCTGGGGCAAGGCAGAGCGCGTGGGTAACCACAGCATCAAGCTCATCAGGGAGAAGCAATACGGCAAGACGATCGTACCCGACGTTACCGGAATGGGAGCCCGAGACGCTATCTACAATATGGAGAGCCGGGGCATCAAGACCCAGATTACAGGTAGAGGAAAGGTAGTAAAGCAGAGTCTGATGCCGGGAACGGTCATCAAGAAAGGTGCCGTATGCAGCATTGTGCTCGAATAAAACTCAGAAACAGTTATCTGAAGCCCTATATATAATAAGGTGTAGATAAAGAAATATATAGAATATAAAACAGAAACAGGATATGAAGTTACAAGAATTACTCAAAAACATCGAGCCGGTTCAGATAATCGGCGATGCTGATGTAGAGGTTACGGGAGTAAACATCGACTCTCGCAAGATTAAGGAAGGTCATCTCTTCGTTGCCATGAAGGGAACGCAGGTTGACGGTCACAAGTTTATTCCAAAGGCATTGGAACTGGGCGCAAAGTCGGTTTTGTGCGAAGACATGCCTGAAGAGAAAGTTGAGGGCGTAACTTACATTCAGGTCGCTTCGACCGAGGATGCTGTCGGCAAGGTAGCAACCCTCTTCTACGGCGACCCTTCAAGAAAGCTCAAACTGGTAGGCGTAACAGGTACCAATGGTAAGACCACCATTGCCACCTTATTATATAATATGTTCCGCAAGTTCGGCCATAAGTGTGGCTTGCTCTCTACCGTCTGCAACTACATTGAGGACGAGGCTATCCCTGCCGACCATACCACCCCAGACCCTATCGAGCTGAACATGCTCCTGGGCAAGATGGTAGAGGCAGGCTGCGAGTATGCCTTCATGGAGTGCTCTTCTCACGCCATCGCACAGAAGCGTATCGGAGGCCTGCAGTTTGCCGGAGGCTTGTTCACCAACCTGACCCGCGACCACCTCGATTATCACAAGACATTCGAGAACTACCGTAACGCCAAGAAGGCTTTCTTCGACGGACTGCCTAAGACAGCCTTTGCCATTACCAATGCCGACGACAAGAACGGCATGATCATGGTACAGAACACCAAGGCTACCGTGAAGACCTACTCTACCCGCAGCATGGCAGACTTCAGAGCCAGGATCCTGGAGTGTCACTTCGGCGGCATGTATCTGGAGATTGACGGCAGAGAAGTGGGCGTACAGTTCATCGGTAAGTTCAACGTGAGCAACCTGCTCGCCGTATATGGTGCAGCCATTATGCTCGGCAAGAAGCCAGAGGATGTACTCGTAGTGATGAGTACGCTTCACAGCGTAAGCGGAAGACTGGAACCAATCCAGTCGCCAGAAGGTTATACCGCCATTGTAGACTATGCCCATACACCAGATGCACTGGAGAACGTATTGAACGCCATCCACGAAGTGCTCGAAGGCAAGGGCGGAGAAGTCATCACCGTTTGCGGTGCCGGTGGCAACCGTGACAAGGGCAAGCGCCCATTGATGGCACAGGAGGCTGTAAAGCAGAGCGATAAGGTAATCATCACCAGCGACAACCCACGTTTCGAAGAGCCACAGGACATCATCAACGACATGCTTGCCGGACTCAATGCCCAGCAGATGAAGAAGGTAATCAGCATCGTAGACCGCAAGGAAGCCATCCGCACAGCCTGCATGCTGGCAAAGAAGGGCGACGTGATTCTCGTAGCCGGTAAGGGGCATGAAGATTACCAGGAGATCAAGGGCGTAAAGCACCACTTTGACGATAAGGAGGTGATTCGCGACATCTTCGGAATTTCACAGAAGTAAAATCAATCAAGAAAAGTAAGAAAAATGTTATACTATCTCTTTAGATTTCTGGAGCAGTGGGGCATCACAGGTTCTCACATGTGGGGCTACATCTCATTCCGTGCCCTGCTTGCGCTGATTTTATCATTGGTAATCTCTGCCTGGTTCGGCGAGAAATTCATCAAGTATCTCAAGAGCAAGCAAATTACAGAGACACAGCGCGATGCCAGCATCGACCCGTTCGGTGTCAAGAAGATTGGCGTTCCTTCTATGGGTGGTGTCATCATCATCCTGGCTATCCTCGTACCGGTACTGTTACTCGGACGTTTGCGCAACATCTATCTGATTCTGATGATCATCACCACCGTATGGCTCGGCTTTCTCGGTGGAATGGACGACTTCATCAAGATATTCAAGCGCGACAAGGAGGGATTGAAGGGCAAATATAAGATTATAGGACAGATTGGCATCGGCCTGATCGTGGGACTGGTACTCTGGTCTTCACCTGATGTAAAGATGAACGAGAACCTCGCCATCGAGCAACAGGGACAGGAAACGGTGGTAAAGCATCGTACGGAAGCAAGAAAATCGCTGAAGACCACCATCCCATTCGTCAAGGGACACAACCTCGACTATTCCAGCATCACCAGTTTCTGCGGTAAGTACAAGGTAGCAGCAGGCTGGATTCTCTTCGTCATCATGACCATCTTCGTTGTAACAGCCGTATCAAACGGTGCCAACCTCAACGATGGTATGGACGGAATGTGTGCCGGAAACTCCGCCATCATAGGTGTGGCGCTAGGCATACTTGCATATGTGTCGTCGCACATCGAGTTTGCCGCCTACCTCAATATCATGTATATTCCTGGTTCTGAGGAACTGGTAGTATTCTTCTGTGCCTTCATCGGAGCCCTCATCGGTTTCCTCTGGTACAACGCCTACCCTGCCCAGGTATTCATGGGCGATACGGGTTCGCTGACCATCGGCGGTAGCATCGCAGTAGGTGCCATCATCATCCACAAGGAGCTGATGCTGCCTATCCTCTGCGGTATTTTCTTCGTAGAAAGCCTCAGCGTGATGATGCAGGTTTACTATTACAAGATAGGAAAGCGGAGAGGTGTGAAGCAGCGTATCTTCAAGCGCACACCTATCCACGACAACTTCCGCACACAGGACAGTCAGCTGGATCCTGACTGCAAGTATCTGTGGAAGAAGCCTCGCAACTGCTTCCATGAATCAAAGATTACCATCCGTTTCTGGATTGTAACCATCATTCTGGCAGCATTGACCATCATCACATTGAAGATCAGATAAAATACAGGCTCTTATCAGCCCGACAAGTATAGAGAATAAGACAATGAGCAAAATTGTAATTTTAGGAGCTGGCGAAAGTGGCGCAGGTGCAGCCGTGCTGGCAAAGAAAGAGGGATTCGAGGTCTTTGTTTCAGACATGTCAAAGATCAAGGATAACTACAAGAAGTTGATGGATGACCACAACATCGAATGGGAAGAAGGTCACCATACAGAAGAAAAGATTTTAGATGCAGATGAAGTCATCAAGAGTCCGGGTATTCCTAAGGAAGCACCTATGATTCAGAAACTGATGGCTAAGGGTACACCTATCATCAGCGAAATAGAATTTGCGGGCAGATATACTGACGCCAAGATGATCTGTATCACGGGAAGTAACGGTAAGACAACCACTACCTCGCTGATTTACCACATCATCAAGTCGGCTGGCTATGATGTAGGTCTGGCAGGCAACATCGGAAAGAGTCTGGCCCTTCAGGTGGCTGAAACTCCTCATAAGTACTACGTCATCGAACTGAGCAGTTTCCAACTCGACAATATGTATGAGTTCCGTGCCAATGTGGCCATCCTGCTCAACATCACTCCAGACCATCTGGACCGCTATGAGTTTAAGATGCAGAACTATACCGATGCCAAGATGCGCATCACCCAGAACCAGACAGAAGAAGACAGTTTCATCTTCTGGAACGATGATCCTATCGTTACAAAGGAGCTGGCTAAGTACAACCTCAAGTCACATCTCTGCCCATTCTCTGAGTTCAAGGAGGAAGGTTGCGTTGGCTTTATCGAAGACGGCAAATACAAACTCAACTTCCCTTCAGACTTCGAAATGCCACAGGCAGACATGAGTCTACGCGGCAAGCACAACATCTATAACAGTCTGGCTGCAGGTCTGGCATGCAACATCGTAGGCATCGACCACGAGACCCTGCACAAAGGCTTGAGCGACTTCCCGGGTGTAGAGCACCGTCTGGAGAAAGTGGGCAAGTTCCAGGGCGTTTACTATGTGAACGATTCAAAGGCTACCAACGTAGATGCCTGCTGGTATGCGCTGGAGAGTATGACCACCCCTACCATCCTCATCATCGGCGGTAAGGATAAGGGAAATGACTATAACCAGATCAAGGACCTGGTAAAGGAGAAATGTGCAGGTATCGTATATCTCGGAGCCGACAACCAGAAGTTGCACGACAACTTTGACGCACTCGGCATCCCTGTACGCGACACTCACAGCATGAAGGATTGCGTGGCAGCCTGCCAGGAATTGGCAAAGCCGGGCGATACCGTACTCCTCAGCCCATGCTGCGCAAGTTTCGACCTCTTCAAGAACATGGAAGATAGAGGCGAGCAGTTTAAGGCGCTGGCAAGAGCTATCGGAGAATAACAGTTTTCAACAAATAGAACAGATAGAACTATAAAGAAATGAATAACAAGAGCATTGGTAATATTTTCAAGGGAGACAAGGTGATCTGGATGGTCTTCTTCTTTCTCTGTATGATAAGCATCGTGGAGGTATATTCTGCCTCCAGCTCCTTGTCGTACAAGACAGGAAACTACATGGCACCTGTCATCCGCCACATCTTGCTCTTGGGAGGCGGTCTGTTCACCATGATTTGCATGCTCAAGGTGAAATGCAAGTACTTCAAGATTGTTACCCCCGTCGTGATGGGCATCTCATTACTGTTGCTCGTTCTGGTCTTGGCTACCGGTCAATCTACCAACGGAGCCTCCCGATGGTTCTCTCTGATGGGCATACAATTCCAGCCTTCTGAGATAGCGAAGGGAGCGGTAGTACTGGCTGTTGCTCAGATTCTTAGTGCTATGCAAACAACTCAGGGAGCCAACAGGAAGGCATTCAAGTTTATACTTGTAGCAACCGCTCCATTTGTAATTCTCATCGGACTGGAAAACTTATCCACAGCCATGCTCCTCAGTATCACAATCTTAGCCATGATGCTCATCGGACGAGTGCCGATAAACCAGATTGGCAAGCTGGTGGGACTGTGCATGATTGTCATCGTCACAGCCTTTGCGGGTATCATGATAGTAGGACAGGACAAGGGCGAAGAGGGCAATAAACCGGAAAATACGCTGACAGAGAAGGTTGAGCAGGAACAGAACAAGCCTAACATGGCAGAAAAGATGTTCCATAGAGCCGACACCTGGAAAGCCCGTATTGACAAGTTTATGAACTCCAAACCTGTAGCCCCACAGGATGTCGATCTCGACAAAGATGCCCAAGTGGCACATGCCAACATCGCCATCGCCTCTTCCAACATCGTAGGCAAAGGACCTGGAAACTCAGTAGAAAGAGACTTCCTCTCACAGGCGTTCTCAGACTTCATCTATGCCATCATCATCGAAGAGATGGGTATATGGGGAGCCGCACTGGTTGCATTCCTCTACATCATCCTCCTGTTCAGAGCTGGCAGAATAGCCAACCGGTGTGAGAACAATTTTCCAGCCTTCCTCTGCATGGGACTCGCCATCATGCTGGTTACCCAGGCACTCTTCAACATGGCAGTAGCAGTAGGTTTAGCTCCTGTTACGGGACAGCCACTACCACTCATCAGTAGAGGTGGTACATCTACCATCATCAACTGTCTGTACATGGGCATCATCCTGAGTATCAGTAGAACAGCCAAGAAGAAAGAGATACCTCAAAATGAGCTCGACGACAGCAAAATGGTGGCTGCCTGACAAGAGTTTTATAAATTAAGGTGAAAAAATGGCAGAAAATGCCGTTAAATCGATATTTTTTTATACCTTTGCGTTATAAACATGAACGGATATGAATAACGAATTAAGAATTATCATAAGCGGAGGCGGCACAGGTGGTCATATCTTCCCTGCCGTATCCATTGCAAACGCCATCAAGGCAAAGCGCCCTGATGCTAAGATTTTGTTTGTAGGTGCACTCGGCAGAATGGAAATGCAGCGTGTACCTGCTGCGGGTTATGAGATCAAGGGCTTGCCTATCTGCGGCTTTGACAGAAAGCATCTGCTCAAGAACATCGCCGTACTCTTCAAGATATGGAAGAGCCAGCACATGGCAAAGAGCATCATCAAAAACTTCAAGCCTATGGCAGCTGTGGGCGTAGGTGGCTATGCTAGCGGTCCGACTCTCAATGTTTGTGCCAGCAAAGGAATACCTTGCCTCATCCAGGAGCAGAATTCATACGCTGGTGTAACCAATAAACTTCTGGCCAAGAAGGCTGAAAAAATCTGTGTGGCTTACGAAGGAATGGAGCGTTTCTTCCCTGCAGACAAGATTATCATGACCGGTAATCCTGTTCGCCAGAATGTATTGGAAACTACCATCACCCCGGAAGAAGCACGCAAGCAATTCGGTCTCGACCCTGAAAAGAAGACCATCCTGCTCGTAGGTGGCAGCCTTGGCGCAAGAACCATCAACGAGAGTGTGCTCCAGCACCTCGACCTGGTGAAAGAAAGCGGCGTACAGTTTATCTGGCAAACAGGTAAATACTATAATGCTGCCATCATGGAGCAACTGAAAGGTCAGGAGCTGCCAATGCTCAAGGTTACTGATTTCATCAGCGACATGGGTGCAGCTTACAAGGCAGCCGACCTGGTTATCAGCCGCGCAGGTGCCAGCAGTATCAGCGAGTTCTGCCTCATCGGCAAACCGGTTATCCTGGTTCCAAGCCCTAATGTGGCAGAAGACCACCAGACCAAGAACGCCATGGCATTAGTCAACAAAGATGCTGCCATCTACGTAAAGGATGCCGATGCACCAGAGGTATTGCTCAAGAAAGCAGTTGACACGGTAAAAGACGAGGCTAAGCTTGCTTCGCTCTGTGAGAATATCAAGAAATTAGGATTAAAGAACTCTGCCGACGTCATCGCCGACGAAGTAATCAAATTAGCAACAAAGTAATGGAAATAAAAGATATTAAAGCAGTTTATTTTGTAGGAGCGGGCGGCATCGGAATGAGCGCCATCGCCAGATACTTCCTCAGCAAGAAGTTGGTTGTAGCCGGATATGACAAGACTCCATCCAATCTAACTCATGAGTTGGAGAAAGAGGGAATGCTTATCCACTATGAGGAGAATGTTGACCTCATACCAGAAGCCTGCAAGGACGCCAAGACAACATTGGTAGTCTACACACCGGCAATTCCTGCTGAACACAAGGAACTGGTTTTCTTCCATGAGAATGGCTTCACGATCGAGAAGCGAGCTCAGGTTCTGGGTACATTAACCCGTACACATAAGGGACTGTGCGTAGCGGGAACACACGGAAAGACATCAACATCTACCATGTGTGCTCACATCATGCACCAAAGCCATATTGACTGTAATGCCTTCCTGGGAGGTATCTCAAAGAACTATGGCACCAACTATATCCTCTCCGACAAGAGCGACTATGTTGTCATTGAAGCAGATGAGTTTGA
>ERZ1503906.108-NODE-108-length-18476-cov-5.476576_pt1 | contig 18476 bp, 17 predicted proteins | sample MGYA00572334_ERZ1503906 | MGnify/ENA primary metagenome ERZ1503906 (study PRJEB39906, sample SAMEA3182082) | gut metagenome | biome: human; feature: gut; material: Stool; isolation source: human stools | place: Canada | collected 2012-12-04 ...
TCGTCGGCAGCGTCAGATGTGTATAAGAGACAGAAGCAGGACTATGTTAAGCTTATCTTTTTTCTTGTAAAGCTCTTTGAAGCCTGCCCAGCCCATATGGCCGGAAGCGCCTGTGAGAAACACTGTCTTTTTTTCTGCCATGAGTGTTTTCCCTCCATTTGCATTATTACAGGATGTATAATAGCACATTAAAATGCATTTTATTTTATATTTTAGCATTATATGTCAAAAATTACACTCAAGTGCAAAAAATATAAGCGCAAATGTATCGATAAAGCCTTATCGGTGTATCTCGAGAAAGCGGGATATATTTTCGACAGTTCTTCTGTCGAGAAAGTGTTCAATAAGCTCGGTCTGGCGCAGCTCGGATTCACTCGAATTCATTCGGCGCAACAGGCTCTCTATAACATCGTGGCGGAAGATAAGATACTCCCCTATTCCCCTTCCTCGCTTGGTGAGATATATCGTTCCGTATTTTTCAAATGTCACGAGCCCTGTCTCGCTGAGCTTATGCACCATTTTAGATGCGGACGATTCGCTGACATTTATCTTTCGCGCGAGCACGCCGAGGCGAACCGAGCCGGACTGAGGACAGTTGCGGCAAATCATCTCAAGATAGTCTTCCTGCGACGCCGTGAGTCCGTATTCGCCCCTGTATTCGCTGCCGTTGAAAGTAAAAAATTTTTCGCCGCCGTCCATGCCCATTCACCCTTTTCGCAGATGCCGATATTATGGTATCGGGAAACTTTCTTTCCCCGGGTAAACTTATATTAAAGGGTGAATCAAATTATGAGTCTTGTCTCTTTGAATACATTATCGGTCGGCGAACAGGCATATGTAAACAAACTCGGATTCGGCGCGAACGACCGACGCAGAATGCAGGACATCGGTCTTATCGACGGAACGCGCGTTGAGTGTCTCGGCAAAGCGATATCCGGCGACCCGGCGGCGTATTTAATTCGCGGCGCGGTCATAGCACTCAGAAGCGAAGACGCCGCAAAAATAGCGGTCAGCAAGATATGACGGCGCGGAGGCGGTAAAATTGGGACTGACGCGCACTTCAACGGGAAAGCATAGCATGGACGCAAATACGCCCGCTCTCAAATCTGATCCCGGCGATATTGTGATAGCCCTCGCCGGGAATCCGAACGTCGGCAAAAGTACGGTGTTCAACGCTCTGACCGGCATGAATCAGCACACCGGCAACTGGACGGGAAAAACAGTTGCCACCGCCTGCGGGTCGTTCAGAAAAAACGGAAAGAATCATATTCTGGTCGATCTTCCCGGCACATACTCGCTCTTCACGCACTCGGTTGAAGAGGAAGTGGCGCGGGACTTTATACTCAGCGAAAATGCCGACGCCTGCATAGTTGTTTGCGACGCAACATGCCTTGAGCGAAATCTGAATCTTGTTTTGCAAATAATTGAAATAACTCCGCGCACTGTCGTTTGCATTAATCTCATGGACGAGGCGAAGAGAAAGAAGATATCAGTTGATATTCCCGCTCTGTCGCGCGAGCTCGGTGTACCCGTAATCGGAACGAGCGCGCGCAGCGGCAAGGGGCTCGACGAGCTGATTGACGCAGTTGACTCGGTAATATCAAAAAAGTCCGCTCCCATAGAGCCTGTGCATTATGGGAGCGGAATCGAAGAAGCACTAAAAATACTCACGCCCGCTCTGAGCGAAAAATCAAGCCACCCACGGCGCGATGCAATGCGGATACTCTCGGGAGAAATTGAAGCTCCCGACCCGGCGCAAGATGAGGCAAAGCTCGCAAATGAAGTAATTGACAGATTCGGGCTTACGCATGAAATGATACGCGACAAAGCGGCAATAGCCGCCGTTATGAGGGCCGAAGATATATTCAAAAAATGCGTCACAACAAGCGCAAAGCACTCGGCGGCAGACAGAAAGCTCGACCGCATATTCACGGGTCGCGCCGGGATATTCGCCATGCTCCTGCTGCTCGCCGCCGTGCTGTGGCTGACTGTATACGGGGCCAACTATCCGTCAAATCTGCTGTTTTCGGCTTTTGACGCGCTCGGGGCAAAACTGCGGCAATTACTATATTTGATAAACGCTCCCGATATTCTGACGAGCGCGCTCATTGACGGAGTATACAGAGTTCTGACATGGGTCGTCGCTGTCATGCTCCCGCCGATGGCGATATTCTTTCCGCTGTTCACGCTGCTCGAAGATTCAGGATATCTTCCAAGGGTAGCTTTCAATCTCGACCACAGGTTCAAGAAATCCGGCGCGTGCGGAAAGCAGGCATTAACAATGTGCATGGGATTCGGCTGCAACGCGGCAGGAGTTACGGGATGCCGGATAATCGATTCGCCGCGCGAGCGCCTCATGGCGGCAGTCACGAACGGATTCGTGCCGTGCAACGGGCGATTCCCGACGCTGATATCGCTGATTTCCCTGTTTATCGTCGGCGCACTGCCCGCTCCGTTTGACTCGTTCGCCGGAGCCGCTCTGCTGACGGCGCTCATAGTTCTGTCCGTCTTTGCGACCTTTGCGGCGTGTTCCCTGCTTTCAAAGACGATACTTCGCGGAGTACCTTCATCATTCACGCTCGAGCTGCCGCCGTATCGCCGACCTCAGATAGGCAAAGTTATAGTGCGCTCCGTATTCGACCGCACGCTCTTTGTGCTGGGGCGCGCCGCGGCTGTTGCGGCTCCCGCCGGGCTTATAATATGGATTAGCGCAAACATAAAAATAAGTGGCACAAGCATTTTTTCATACTGTTCGGATTTTCTTGACCCGCTCGCGCGGATCTTCGGCATGGATGGAGTCATTCTGACTGCGTTCATTCTCGGATTCCCGGCAAACGAGACAGTCGTGCCGATAATGCTCATGGGTTATCTCGCCGACAGCGGCATCTCACAGACTGACGGCGCCGCACTGCACACACTGCTTACAGCAAACGGCTGGGACATAAAAACGGCCATATGCGTGATAATATTCATGCTTTTCCACTGGCCGTGCTCAACAACGCTGATAACGGTAAAGAAAGAGACGGGCAGCATGAAATGGGCTGTTATCGCCGCACTTCTGCCGACCGCCGCAGGGCTTATATTATGTTTTGCCGTTTCTCATATTTTCGCGCTGATCTGAGAGAGCAAACCGGGAACTTCCGAAAGCTCTTTTATTGTGTAATCCGGCTTTATGTCGTTGTCGTTTTCTATTCCTTTGGGATTGAACCAGACTGTTGTTATTCCGGCGTTTATGCCGCCTTTTATGTCAGAGCTCAGGCTGTCACCGATTATGACCGTTTCGCTGAGCGAGAAATCGGGTATCTCCGCAAAGCAGATATCAAAGAACTGCTTGTCCGGCTTATTGGCGCCGAGAATCTGAGAGATAAATATGCCGTCCATATATTTTGCGATTCCGGAGCTTCCTATCCTGCCCTCCTGTACCTTTGTGGTGCCGTTTGAGACTATATAAAGTCTATACTTTCTGTAAAGCTCCTCGAGCAGCTCGGGTGCACCGGGCATAAAATAGTGGCCGATTGCGAGCATACTTTCATAATACGCAGTCGCCTTTACGGGATCGCATTCGACGCCTATCGTTTTAAACAGCTCGCGGTAGCGCCCAACTTTAACTTCTTCGCGCGAGATTTCGCCGAGTTCGAGGCGCTTCCAGTGGGCTGCGTTTATTGTGCTGTAGAGAGCCAGTGTCTCCTCGGTCGGGTCGATGCCGAAATGCACAAGTGTTTTCGTGAGGGCTATTTTCTCCGCCTTATGAAAATCGAAGAGCGTATCATCCAAATCAAAGAGCACATTTCTTATCATCATAAACCTCCGCGGACTTTTTCGACTATTATAACACCGATTTTATTTCTATATAGTATATATCAGAATTTTTTACCGAATATTTTTCGTTGCGAGGCACTTGTTCACAATTTGTTTAAATTCGAGTGGTACGATTGTCGCGGTCATTATATGGGAACACTTGGGAGGCCGCACAAAAATGAATAATGCAGCAGAAAACAGACGAAAAAAAGCACTTCTGATAGTCAATCCCTGCGCGGGAAAGAACAGAACGAGATCAGATCTCGGTGAGATAGTCAACGCCTTTCCGGACGGCGTTTTTGACTTCACCATCAAATACACCACCTGTCAGGGCGACGCAGTGAATATAGCGCACGACTTTGCGGAGGGACACGACCTTGTTATCTGCTGCGGCGGAGACGGCACGCTCAACGAGACTATAAACGGACTGATGAGCGCGGGAGCAAATATTCCGATAGGCTATCTGCCGATGGGTTCGACAAACGACCTCGCGGTGACGCTCGGAATACCGACAAAGCTCAATGAAGCCGCCGAGCTTATCGCTTCCGGGCACACAAACGGATACGATGTCGGCGACTACAACGGACATCAGTTTTCATATGTCGCCTGCTTCGGCCCTGGCACAAAGATATCATACAGCACCCCGCAGAAGATGAAAAATCTGCTCGGATACAGCGCATATATGATAAACGGCTTTTTCCTGCATCTTATCCCCGCTCTCGCCGATGTCAAGCCGAGACACATTAAAATAGAATATGACGGAAATGTGCTTGAGGACGATTTCTATTTCGGCTCGTTTTCAAATTCCACTTCTGTTGCGGGACTTTTCAAATTTGACAAAGATGATGTCAAGCTTGACGACGGTCAGTTTGAGCTTCTGCTCGTGCGCAAGCTCTCTAATCCGCTTGCGGCGTTCAACATGCTACACAGAATAATGAAACGCGACTTCGACGGCGACTCTCTTATATACATAAAAGCTTCCGAAGTAAAGCTCACATTTGAAAAGCCCGAGATATGGACGCTTGACGGAGAATGCGGCGGCGAAGCAACACAGGTAGACCTCAAGGTTCTCCACCGCGCCGTGAACATATTCTCGCCCGAAAATCCGATGTTCTCGCACAGAGAAAGCAAAGAAGAAGCAACCGTATAACCGCAAAAGTTTTATCCGCAGACTAAGCTCTGCGGATATTTTTTGTGTTTTTATATTGCTATTGATTTCTTGCGGATGAGCTATTATATTATAATGTTGTAGATTTTGCGGTGTATATGTGGTATTATATTTACATATATAGTGTTGCATTCAACCGCCTATCTTATCGGCGCAATCCACAGGAGGACACAGCATGAATCTTGTTCATCTGAAATACGCAGTTGAAGTGGCTGAGACCGGGTCTATAAACAAAGCTTCTGAGAAGCTCTATGTCAGCCAGCCCAACCTCAGCAGAGCGATAAAAGAGCTCGAAGCGAGCCTCGGAGTTACCATATTCGACCGAAGCGCAAAGGGAATGGTGCTGACGCCGGACGGCGAGGTTTTTGTTCGTTACGCCCGCTCGATACTCCGTCAGGTCGACGCTATCGAAGAAGTGTTCAGCAAGGGTACGACCGAGAAGAAAAAATTCTCGATATCCGTGCCGAGGGCGAGCTATGTGACCGACGCATTCGCCGAGTTTTCAAAGCTTCTCGACAAGGACACGCCGGTTGAGATATTCTACAAAGAGACTAACTCCATGCGCTCGATGAAAAACATTCTCCAGGATGAATACAAGCTCTGCATAATCCGCTACGCCGAAGGATACGACAAATATTACAAATCGACATTCGACGAAAAGGGGCTCACCTACGAGCTTATAACCGAGTTTCAATATGTTCTGCTCATGAGTAAGAACAGCACGCTCGCAGAGAAAGAGGACATTACCTTCGACGATCTCCGCGACCGCATTGAGATAGCACACGCCGATCCGTATGTGCCGTCCCTTCCGCTGTCCGAAGTCAAGAAAGAAGAACTGCCGGACAATTCGCAAAGGCGCATATTCGTGTTCGAGAGAGCGAGTCAGTTTGAGCTGCTCTCGCGCAACCCCGACACTTTCATGTGGGTCTCCCCCATTCCGCAGGAGCTGCTCGACAGATACGGGCTTATCCAGCGCGTCTGCCCGGAGAACACACGCAAATATAAAGATGTGTTGGTTCACCGCAAGGATTATGAGCTGACCGAGCTTGACAACATTTTTATAGAGCAGCTTGTCAAAGCGAAGCGAAAGACTTTCGGATAAAGGAGAAAATATAAAATGAAATGGTTTATAGCATCCGACATTCACGGCAGCGCGTACTACTGCCGAAAGATGCTTGAAAGATACAAGGCCGAAAACGCCGACCGTATGCTTCTGCTCGGCGATATACTCTATCACGGTCCGCGAAACGACCTGCCGGAGGGCTACGCTCCCAAAGAGGTCATCGAAATGCTCAACGCGATGAAAGATGAGATTCTCTGCGTGCGCGGAAACTGCGAAGCTGAAGTCGATCAGATGGTGCTGAAATTCCCGGTTCTCGCCGACTACGCGATAATAGACCTAGGGAACAGCATTATTTACGCGACGCACGGACATATATACAATGAAAACAATCTTCCGCCTATGAAAAAAGGTGACATTCTTCTGCATGGACACACGCATGTTCCGAAGTGCGTTGAGCATGAAGATTATACATATATGAATCCCGGTTCGGTTTCGATACCGAAAGAGAACAGCCATCACGGCTACATGACGCTTGAAAATAAAAAATTTGTCTGGAAAGATCTCGACGGAAACGCCAAAAAAGAGTTCATTTCAGGTTAATAACACCATAAAAAAACTGAATATCCCCCACTATCTGTAAACTATGCCAAATAAAGGTAAAGGTATATCGATATCAATAATATCGATATATAAAAGTCGTAATTCCCTTTTGCCCCGTTATGCGATAGAATAGTATTGGTCAGAAGTCAGACTACTACTTTTCGGGAGGTGCAGCATGAAAACTACGGACGTGTCCAGAGCTGCTCTGGGGCGCATCCCTGTTTATCTCAAATTTATTGAGAGTCTGCCACAAGATGTCGAAACGGTCTCGGCGACAACGATAGCAAAGGCATTGGGCTTCGGCGAAGTTCAGGTTCGAAAGGATCTCGGAGTGATATGCGGCTCCGGCAAGCCGAGGATAGGTTACACCGTATCCGACCTCAAAGCGAGCCTTGAATGTCTTATCGACAGCCGCAACGGCAAAACGGTGATAGTCGGCGCGGGAAAGCTCGGAAGGGCGCTGCTCGACTACGGCGGATTTTCCGACTACGGGCTTGACATTCTCGCGGCGTTCGATACGGATGTTTCGCAGAATAACGCAAGCGGAAAACCTATACTGCCGATTGACGGACTACACGATTTCTGCAAAGAAAACAATGTCAGCATCGGAGTAATTACAGTGCCGGCAAAGGCGGCGCAGGAAGTATGCGACAAGCTCTGTCAAAGCGGCATAAAAGCCATAATGAGCTTTGCACCGTGCAAACTCACAGCACCCGAGGGCGTAGCGATCCAATACGAAAACATGGCTCTCTCGCTCGCACACCTGAAAACACAGATAAAACAGTAAACCGTTTAGGGGGATAAAAATCATGAACAACGAAAGAAAAATCATCGACAGCGTTGAAACACTCGAATCAGCTCTTGCTTCGCTCAAAGATGCGGAGAAGAAGTTTTCAACTTACACCCAGGAGCAGGTAGACAAAATCTTCCTCGCCGCCGCTTCCGCCGCAAATAAAGCGAGAATACCGCTTGCAAAGATGGCGGTTGAGGAGACCGGCATGGGCGTTGTTGAAGATAAGGTCATAAAGAACAACTACGCGGCAGAATATATTTACAATGCCTACAAAAACACAAAAACCTGTGGTATAATTGAAGAGGACAAGGCATACGGCATAAAGAAGATTGCCGAACCCGTCGGCGTTATCGCGGCGGTCATACCCACGACGAACCCAACCTCCACCGCTATATTCAAGTGCCTGCTTGCCCTCAAGACCAGAAACGCTATTATCATCAGCCCCCATCCCCGCGCCAAGAAATCAACCGCGGCGGCCGCAAAGGTTATCCTCGACGCAGCGGTTAAGGCCGGCGCTCCCGAGGGCATCATTGAGTGGATCGACACTCCGAGCCTTGAGATGACGAACCTCGTCATGAAAGAGGCGGATATAATCCTCGCCACCGGCGGCCCCGGAATGGTCAAGGCGGCATATTCCTCCGGCAAGCCCGCAGTCGGCGTCGGCGCCGGCAACACGCCCGCTATAATCGATGACACCGCTGATATCGTCCTCGCTGTCAACTCGATAATCCACTCCAAGACATTCGACAACGGCATGATCTGCGCATCCGAGCAGTCCGTTATAGTTCATCAGAATGTCTATGACGCAGTTAAGACAGAGTTCGCGGCTCGCGGATGCTACTTCCTTGACCCCGAGGAGACCGAGAAGGTCAGAAAGACCATTCTTATAAACGGCGCACTCAACGCAAAGATAGTCGGTCAATCGGCTTTCAGAATCGCAGAGCTTGCGGGAGTAACCGTTCCCGAGGGCACGAAGATACTTATCGGCGAAGTCGAGAGCGTCGACCTCTCCGAGGAGTTCGCTCACGAGAAGCTCTCCCCCGTGCTTGCAATGTACAAGGCGGAAGACATTCACGACGCATTCAACAAGGCTGAACAGCTTATTGCAGACGGCGGCTACGGTCATACGTCTTCAATATATCTCAATGAAATAACCGAGCATGAGAAGCTCGACGAGTTCGCGGCGCGCATGAAGACCTGCCGTATTCTCGTCAACACCCCCTCATCCCACGGCGGCATCGGCGATCTTTACAACTTCAAGCTCGCGCCCTCGCTCACCCTCGGCTGCGGCTCATGGGGCGGCAACAGCGTCAGCGAGAACGTCGGCGTCAAGCATCTTATCAACATCAAGACTGTGGCTGAGAGGAGAGAGAACATGCTTTGGTTCAGAGCACCTGAGAAGGTCTATATCAAGAAGGGCTGCCTGCCCGTCGCGCTCGATGAGCTCAAGAACATCATGGGCAAGAAGAGAGCGTTCATCGTCACCGATAACTTCCTTTACAAAAACGGCTACACCAAGCCGATAACCGATAAGCTCGACGAGATGGGCATTGTCCATGCGACATTTGGCGACGTTGCTCCCGACCCGACTCTCCAGTGTGCCGAAAAGGGCGTTGAGCAGATGAGAGCTTTCGAGCCCGACACAATAATCGCCCTCGGCGGCGGCTCCGCGATGGACGCGGCGAAGATCATGTGGGTTCTCTATGAGCATCCCGAAGCGGACTTCATGGACATGGCTATGCGCTTTATTGATATCCGCAAGCGTGTTTACACCTTCCCGAAAATGGGCGAAAAGGCATATTTCATCGCCATCCCGACCTCGGCAGGTACCGGCAGTGAGGTAACTCCGTTCGCCGTTATCACCGACGAGACCACCGGCATCAAGTATCCCCTTGCCGACTATCAGCTCATGCCCAACATGGCAATAGTTGACACGGATTTCCATATGAGCGCACCCAGAGGACTGACCGCCGCTTCCGGTATCGACGCAGTCACCCACGCGCTCGAAGCTTACGCTTCCGTTATGGCTACCGACTACACCGACGGACTCGCAAAGCAGGCGCTCAAGGTCATATTCGACTATCTGCCCCGCGCATACGAGAACGGTCAGACCGATGTCGAAGCCCGCGAGAAGATGGCTAACGCCGCAACAATGGCAGGTATGGCTTTTGCAAACGCTTTCCTCGGCGTCTGCCACTCCATGGCGCATAAGCTCGGCGCTTATCACCACCTCCCCCACGGCGTTGCAAACGCGCTGATGATTGAAGAGGTTCTCCGCTTCAACGCGGCGGAAGCTCCCGCCAAGATGGGCACTTTCCCGCAGTACGACCATCCGCACACCCTTGCCCGCTACGCAGAGGTTGCCGACAGCCTCGGACTCGGCGGCAAGAACGACAAGGAGAAGCTTGAGAATCTTATAAAAGCTATCAACGAGCTCAAGGAGCGCGTCGGAATAAAGAAGACAATCAAAGACTACGGCATTGACGAGAAATACTTCCTCGACACTCTCGACGAGATGACCGAGAACGCATTCGACGACCAGTGCACCGGTGCAAACCCGAGATACCCGCTCATGAGCGAGATAAAGCAGATGTATCTCAACGCATACTACGGCAAGAAGCACTTTGAAGAGAAGCCCATGCCGACCGAGGCAGATATCGCCGAGGACGACAGCGCCCACAACTTCAAGCAGGCTTACCGCAGAGCGGAGAACGGCAAGAACAAGGCATAAGGAGGGTTCACAATGAATCTTGACAGAATCATAGCAGTAAGGAACAACAAGACAGTCTACCGCGACGGCGACCGCTGCCTCAAGGTTTTCAACGAAGGCTATTCAAAGGCCGACGTGCTCAACGAGGCGCTCAACCAGGCGCGTATCGAAGAGACCGGGCTCAACATTCCGAGAGTTCTCGAGGTTACGGTCATCGACGGCAAATGGACAATAGTGTCCGACTATATCAAGGGCAAGACGCTTGCGCAGCTGATGCAGGAGAATCCCGAGAAGAAGGACGAATATCTCAATCTTTTCGTCGACCTCCAGCTCGAGATGCACTCAAAGACCTGCCCCCTGCTCAACAAACTAAAGGACAAGATGAACAGAAAGATCTGCCAGACCGATCTTTCTGCAACGGTCAGATATGACCTGCACACCCGCCTTGAGTCGATGCCCAAGCACAACAAGGTCTGCCACGGCGACTTCAACCCCTCGAACGTTATAATCACCGACGACGGCACGCCTTATATCATCGACTGGTCGCACGCCACCCAGGGCAACGCCTCAGCCGACGCCGCGCGCACATATCTCCTCTTCTGGCTCAACGGAGATATCGACGCCGCGAAGAAGTATCTGAATCTTTTCTGCGAGAAGAGCGACACCGCGATACAGTATGTCCAGAAATGGATGCCCATCGTTGCCGCATCACAGACGGTCAAGGGCAACGCTGCGGAGCGCGAATTCCTCCACTCGTGGATCGATGTTGTTGATTACTCGTGAAAGAGGTGAAATGAATGAAAATAACCGTTTGCATCGGTTCCTCCTGCCACATCAAGGGATCGCGCCAGGTAGTTGAGCAGCTCCAGTACCTTATAAGAGAAAACAATCTTGACGACAAGGTAGAGCTCTCCGGTACCTTCTGCATGGGCAAATGCCAGCAGGGCGTGTGCGTCACGGTGGACGACAAGTTCTTCTCCGTGAAGCCAGATAAAGTAAAAGACTTCTTCAGCGAAAACGTTCTTGCAAAGGTCTGAAACATATGATAATCCAGATTTGCGTAGGCTCTGCCTGCCACCTCAAGGGTTCGGAAAAGATTGTCGGGCTGTTTGAGGACGCTCTGAAAAAATATGACCTCGAAAACGATGTTACACTTGCCGGCAGCTTCTGCACCGGCAGGTGCAACCGCGAGGGCGTGACTATATCGGTCGACGACGATGTCTACACCGGAATAACGCCGGAGGGGTTCAACTACTTCTTTGAGGAGAAGGTACTAAAACGGATAAGGGAAGAGAGGGTGTAACGGCATGGATTGCCTGACTCTTAAAAAATCCAACTGTAAAAACTGCTATAAATGTATCCGCCATTGCCCGGTGAAGTCTATACGCTTCTCGGGCAATCAGGCATATATTATCGGCAACGAATGTATCCTCTGCGGTCAGTGCTTTGTCGTATGTCCGCAGGATGCAAAGCAGATAGTTGACGAGACCGAAAAAGTAAAAGTCCTGCTCCAGAGCAGCGACCCGGTCATTGTCAGCCTTGCTCCGTCTTTCATTGCAAACTATGAGGGCGTGGGCATAAACGCGATGCGCGAAGCGCTCAAGAAGCTCGGCTTTTTCGACGCCGAGGAGACCGCTGTCGGCGCAACAATAGTCAAGACAGAATATGAGCATATGGTTGACAGCGACACGAGAGATATCATCATCTCCTCCTGCTGCCACTCTATTAACCTGCTCATTCAAAAATATTTTCCTGCGGAGCTGCCGTTTCTTGCAAACGTGCTCTCCCCCATGCAGGCTCACTGCAAGGATATAAAGCGCAGATATCCGAACGCAAAGACTGTTTTCATCGGTCCCTGCGTTGCGAAAAAAGACGAGGCGCAGTACTACGAAGGCATAGTTGACGCCGTTTTGACATTCGACGAGCTGACAAGCTGGTTTAAATCGGCGGGCGTTGAGCTTGCCCGTGAGACGGACTCGGACGAGCACAGCCGCGCGCGCTTCTTCCCGACGACCGGCGGCATACTCAAGACCATGGCGCAGGACAACCCGAAATACACCTACATGGCGATTGACGGCGTTGAAAACTGCATGGCGGCACTCAAGGACATTGAAAACGGCAAGATACATAACTGCTTTATCGAGATGTCCGCCTGCTCCGGCAGCTGCATCGGCGGTCCGGTAATGGAAAAATTCCACCGCGCGCCCGTAAAAGACTACATGGCTGTGGCGCAGTTCGCCGGCGACAAGGATTTTGAAGTTGATCAGCCGGACAGCTACGAGCTTCAGAAGAACTTCACCGTCATCGAGCGCAGACTCCAGCCCCCGTCGGAGGCAGAGATAACCGAGATTCTTCACCGCATGGGCAAGACCAAGCCCTCGGATGAGCTCAACTGCGGCTCCTGCGGATACAACACCTGCCGCGAAAAGGCTATCGCCATATATCACGGCAAGGCGGAGATATCGATGTGCCTGCCCTATCTCAAGGACAAGGCGGAGAGTTTCTCGGACAACATCGTGCGCAACACGCCCAACGGACTTATTCTGCTCAACGAAAAGCTCGAGGTTCAGCAGATAAACAAGGCTGCGCTCAAGATAATGAATCTTCGCTCCCCCTCCGACATTCTCGGAGACGGCGTTGTGCGCGTGCTCGATCCCAAGGATTTCTTAAACGTTCTTCAAACAGGCAGAAATATGCACGACAAGCGCATGTATCTCGCCGAATACGACAAGTATGTTGAGGAGACTATAATATACGATAAGGAATACCGCCTGCTCATATGCATCATGCGTGATGTTACGCAGGAGGAGACTGTGCGCGAACAGAAAGAGAACATCAGCCGCCAGACGGTTGAAATAGCCGACAAGGTCGTTGACAAGCAGATGCGTATCGTTCAGGAGATCGCATCGCTGCTCGGCGAGACGGCGGCAGAAACAAAGATAGCGCTATCCAAGCTCAAGGAGTCGATCAGCAATGAATAACCTCTGCGCCGAGATAGGCTGGAAGAGTATAAACCACGAGGGCGAACAGCTCTGCGGCGATCACGTTGACATAATTGAACAGGACGAAAATTCAACCGTCATCGTGCTCGCGGACGGACTCGGAAGCGGCGTCAAAGCCAGCATTCTCTCCACCCTCACCTCAAAAATAATATCAACGATGATGGCTGAAGGTCTGCCGCTCGAAGAGTGCGTGGCGACCATAGCCGCCACCCTGCCGATATGCTCGGTGCGCGGAGTCGCATATTCGACCTTCACCATCATACACCTCATAAACAACGAGACCGCCGAGATAATTCAATACGACAACCCGCATGTTATAATGATACGCGACTGCGAGCCGTTTAAATATACGGAGACGGAGCTGAACATCGGCGGAAAGAACATTTTCAAGTCGCAGATAAAGCTTCAGGAGGGCGATGTTTTCGTCGCGATGAGTGACGGATGCCCGCATGCAGGAATCGGAACGGCTTTCAACTTCGGCTGGAAGCGCGACGATATCGCGGACTTCATGTCCGGGCTTGTGCCTGTCGGATACACGGCGAAAACGCTTTCGACGATGCTCGTTGACGAGTGCGACAAACTCTACGGCGGTCATCCAGGAGACGATGCGACTGCTTGCGTTGTCAAGATACGCAAGCGCGAGCCGATGAATCTTCTCTTCGGTCCGCCGCGCAATCCTGACGACTGCGACCGAATGATGTCGCTCTTCTTCTCGAAAGAGGGCAAGCACATCATCTGCGGCGGCACAACTTCGTCCATCGCCGCCAAATATCTGGGTAAGCCGCTCAAGGCGAGCCTCAATTTTGAACAGAGCGACGTTCCGCCGATTGCTGAGATCGAGGGCGTTGATCTGGTGACCGAGGGAGTCATAACGATAAACAAGGTCATTGAGTATGCCAAAGATGCGTTAGGCAAGAACGAGCTGTATGAGGAATGGGGCTTCAAGCGCGACGGCGCTTCGCTCATATGCCGCATGCTGTTCGAGGAGGCTACCGACATCAACTTCTATGTCGGCAGAGCCGTTAACCCGGCTCATCAGAATCCAGATCTGCCTATCAATTTCAATATAAAAATGAACCTTGTCAAGGAGCTCTGCGCCTGCCTCAAAGAGATGGGCAAGAGAGTCAAGGTCAGCTATTTCTAAGGGGGATATCAATGAGAAAATTCGACACTAAGGTACAGTATCTTAAATATAAAGTCCTGCGCGAGGTCGCGCGGCTTGCATGGAACGACACGTTGCTTGAAAATCTTTTCGAGATACCGAAAACCATCGTCCCCGGCAACACGCCGACCATGCGCTGCTGTGTCTACAAAGAAAGAGCGATACTCAGCGAGCGAGTCAAGATAGCTATCGGCAGCAACCCGAACATTATAGAGGTTATCGACATCGCCTGCGACGAGTGTCCCATGGGCGGATACGAAGTCACCAACGCCTGCCGCGGATGCCTCGCCCACCGCTGTGAGGATGTCTGCCGCTTCGGCGCACTCTCCTTTGACCGCGAGCATGTTGCGCATATCGACAAGACGAAGTGCAAGGAGTGCGGCGCGTGCTCCAGAGTCTGCCCCTACACCGCGATTATAAACCGCAAGCGTCCCTGCGAGATGGCGTGCAAGATAAAGGCTATCAGCATGAACGAGAACAAAGCGGCGGCGATAAACTACGACAAGTGCATATCCTGCGGCGCGTGCGTCTACCAGTGCCCGTTCGGTGCGATAACGGACAAGTCATATATGCTCGACGTTATTGATATTATAAAGAAGAGCGAGAACAACACTAAATACAAAGTGTTCGCAGTTGTTGCGCCTTCGATTTCAAGTCAGTTTACATACGCGAAGCTCGGTCAGGTCATAAAGGGACTCAAGGAGCTTGGCTTCCACACGGTTATCGAAGCCGCTCTCGGCGCGGACATGGTCGCATATGCGGAATCCGAAGAGCTGGCGGAGAAAGGCTTCTTAACAAGCTCATGCTGCCCCGCGTTTGTCAACTACATCGAAAAATCCTTCCCGGCTCTCAAGCCGTTCATTTCCCACAATCTTTCCCCCATGGCGACTATATCAAAATATATCAAAGAACATGAGGCGCCCTGCAAGGTTGTATTCATCGGTCCCTGCACGGCAAAGAAAGCGGAGGTTCAGAAGGACGAGGTCAAGCCCTATGTTGACGCGGCGATGACTTTTGAAGAGCTTCAGGCTCTGTTCGACAGCAGAGATATTGATATAATGACCCTCTCCGAAGATGTCCTTGACAACGCATCGTATTTCGGCAGAATATTCGCCCGCTGCGGCGGTCTCGCCGATGCGGTGGCGCAGGGTCTCAAGGAACACGGCATTGAGGACTTTGATCTCAAAGCCTGCTCCTGCGACGGAATCGAAGCCTGCCGCGCTGCTCTGCTCAGGAAGAGCAAGGGCATGCTCGACGCGAACTTCATCGAGGGCATGGCGTGCATCGGCGGATGCATCGGCGGCGCAGGCTGCCTGACCCACGGCGAGAAGAACAAGAAAGAGGTCGACAAGTACGGTATGCAGGCTCACGAAAAGACCATAACCGACGCCATATCGATACTCAACAAATAACAACACCGCCCCGTTCGTCAGAGCGGGGCGTCTTATATGAATGATATGTAAAATACGGCGCGGATTTGTTGACACCGCCGCCGCAACGGGATAAAATATAATAAAACAATCTGAAAACAGGTGAAAAAACATGGACGAAGTAAGAATTCTTGAAATCAAGCAGAGCGTGTTTAAAAATAACGACGAGCAGGCGGACAAATTGCGCCGCGAGCTCAAAGAGAAGGGCGTATTTCTGCTCAACCTCATGTCCTCGCCCGGAGCCGGCAAGACGACTACCCTCAAGGCAACTATCGCCGCGCTGAAAGACAAAGTCAAGATAGGCGTTATGGAAGCGGATATCGACAGTGATGTTGACGCGAAGAGAATCGCCGAGACGGGAGTCAAGGCAATTCAGCTGCACACCGGCGGAATGTGCCACCTCGATGCGGAGATGACAAGACAGGGTCTTGACGGACTCGAGACCGGCGATGTTGAACTCGCAATACTCGAGAATGTCGGCAACCTCGTCTGCCCCGCAGAGTTCGACACGGGAGCCGTTAAAAATGCGATGATCCTCTCCGTACCCGAGGGCGACGACAAGCCGCTCAAGTATCCTCTAATGTTCTCTATCTGCGATGTTGTTATCATCAACAAGATTGATGTTCTCCCCTATTTCGACTTTGATGTCGAGAAGTGCAAGGAATATATAAAGCACCGCAACCCGAACGCCAAGGTATTCATGATCTGCGCCAAGACCGGCGAAGGCGTTGACGAATGGGCGAACTGGCTTCTCAGCGAAGTCAAGAACTGGAGAGACGAGAAGTAAAAGATATAAAAATAAAGGCAACCGAGCAGTAAGATTTAAGTCTTACTGCTCGGTTTATTAAATATGATAACTACACAATGATTATATACTATTAGCTTTAAATCTGTAATATAGTAATTGGGTTGAGCCAGCCATTGTCTGGTTGCGTATACAGCTGATGGTGTTCGAGCGGCTTATGTATCGCTAAGCCGTTTTGGACTCGAACCAACGACGCATACGGTCAGAAGCATAGTCGCCTTGCTTGGGGCGCTCGCAATGCTCGTCGTTTCTTCCTGCTCAGAGCACCGCTTCATCTGCCGCAGGCAGCGCGGTGCTCCGAGCCAGTTAACAGTAGTTGTGACGCGAATATCAAACAGTATCATTCGATTCCATGCAGTGTATAACCGTAATTTTACCTATATAACGCAATTAATAAACGGTTCGCGTGGTGCGAAAAATCGCTAAATAATAATGGTGTTAGACAATTGTTAGACGGTTTGCTTGCTGTTGTTTTAAAATATTGCGGTGGAGCAGCTGGTAGCTCGTTAGGCTCATAACCCAGAAGGCGCAGGTTCAAGTCCTGCCTCCGCAACCATACGGAAAGAACTTGCGTTTGCAGGCGCTTTTTTATATGAAATAGCATCGAGTGCTCGCAAGGGCTTTTCCCCTATGAGCACTCGATTTTTCTGTTTTATGTGCAGAGGTATACACAAAAGCCTGACTTAGCCGTCTATAGAGATCCACATCGCGGGGCGAACAGCATAAGTATCGTTGTTGACATGGCTGCCCTCCTCGTCGACGTTGCCGTACATGTTGACACTGGCTGCATCAAACCGATTGTAGCCGGGCGACCGCAGCCACCACCAACAGGTGGCTTTGCCACCTTTGGTATAGCTGTCACTCGTATATGCTCCGTTTGATATGGCATATTCGGTAGGTACACACTTTCTCGCTTCATTGGAAGGGAAATATTTTTCTACTTCGACAATGCTCAGGAGAAATACTCTGTCTTTGGTCGCATTCCCGGGGTCGGTGTCATATTCCGGATTCTTGTCTGTCGATACCATTACCGTAGGAATCTTAGCCCTTTCCTCGGCAGTAAATGCAGCGTTAATAAAATCGTTGTTCAGCCATTTGCGAAGTGAACATTTTTCCCATGTTACCTCTTCTGTGTAAGATGAATTATACGGTTGACAATCAAGTGCCTTATCGCTGATAACAAGGACCCTGTTCTTTTCTTTCGCCAAAACCAGCCACTCAATATCCTCTTTGCCGTTGGTAGTATCGTTGTCCTGCTCGTAAGTGCCGAAATATACAATATCGCCAACCTTTGAATTTTTCAATAGAAATTTATAGTATTGCGGTTTTATACTCAGAAGCTTTTCAGCACTGTCTTTATACGAAAGACCGTCCAAGAGCATATACGCCGCCTTGTAATCGCCGGAGTCGATATACTTGATAGCCCTGTCATATTTGTTGGAGGCTATCGCTTCATTGTCGCCGATTTCTTCAAGCAGCGCATATGCCGAATCATAATCGCCGGAGGCAATCAATTCCATTGCTTGATTATATTTTTGTTTCGGTATAATGACTGTTTTCAGCAAAATTAGGAAAACTGCGCAAACACACGCAACAGACGCTATCGCTATAAAAACTTTTTTAGCTTTCTTCTTCGCTTTTTCGACTGCAATGCGATGTTCTTCCGCTTTGCGCTCCGCTTCCAGTCGTTCGGCTTCCGCTTTTGCCTTGATTTCCTCTATTTTCTTTTGGCAAGCGTAAATCTTCTCGTCGGCATCCTTCCACCCGGAAATAGTCTCAAATTTTCTGATTGCCGATTCATAATTGCGTATTATGTTTCCGGTCATATTGGAACATGCCGAATTGTAAAGAGCGTCTTTGCGGCAAGTCTCCGCATTATCAAGACATTTTTCAACAAGAGAATCCGCGTCCTTGAAGCCGGGAACCGTTTTGAATATCTCCGCTG
>ERZ1503906.122-NODE-122-length-17314-cov-5.977345_pt1 | contig 17314 bp, 15 predicted proteins | sample MGYA00572334_ERZ1503906 | MGnify/ENA primary metagenome ERZ1503906 (study PRJEB39906, sample SAMEA3182082) | gut metagenome | biome: human; feature: gut; material: Stool; isolation source: human stools | place: Canada | collected 2012-12-04 ...
GAGATCTAGTACGGTCTCGTGGGCTCGGAGATGTGTATAAGAGACAGCTTCGGCGTTGCCCCCGGCACGAACGAGAAGTCCAATCCCAACGCGCTTGCCGCGACAAGAAAGAATACCATTTTCACAAACGTTGCGCTTAACCTTGACAACAACACCGTCTGGTGGGAAGGCCTCGACAAGAATCCGCCCGAGAACGCCATCGACTGGCAGGGCAGACCGTGGAACGGTAAGACGAGCGAGGAAAAGGGCGCTCATCCGAACAGCCGCTTCACCGCTCCCGCTGTCAACTGCCCGTGCATCAGCTCCGAGTTTGAGAATCCGGCAGGCGTTCCGATCTCCGCTATCGTCTTCGGCGGCAGAAGAGCTAAGCTCGCTCCGCTGGTCTATCAGTCAAGAAGCTGGAATCACGGCGTGTTCGTCGGCTCGATAATGGCTTCCGAGACCACCGCAGCAGCAGCCGGCGCAGTCGGCGTTGTCCGTCGCGATCCCATGGCTATGCTTCCGTTCTGCGGCTACAACATGGCTGATTACTGGCAGCACTGGATTGACATCGGCGCAGGCCTCGACGAGGATAAGGCTCCGAAGATATTCAACGTCAACTGGTTCCGTAAGGACGACGACGGCAACTTCCTGTGGCCCGGCTTCGGCGACAACATGCGCGTGCTTGAGTGGATCATCAAGCGCTGCGAGGGCAAGGTCGACGCAGAGGAGACCGCTATCGGCTTCGTGCCCAAGGCTGAGGACATCAACCTTGAGGGCATCGAGGACGAGGTCAGTGAGGATCAGCTCAAGGAGATCCTGAGCGTTGACAACTCCCTTTGGGAGGACGAGGCAAAGGGCATCGAGGAGTTCTACGCTAAGTTCGGCGACAGACTTCCCAAGGCTCTGAGTGACGAGCTCAACACCCTCAAGGCTAATCTTGAGAAATAATTAAATAAAATTGCGGCAGACAGGTTTTGTGCTTGCCTGCCGCTTTTTATTTCGGACAGCGCTTTTGCTCGCGAATTGCAGCACAAATTGTAGGGACAGCCCTTGCGGCTGTCCGATATCGGCGCAGCCGATACGAAGCCGCGATAACTCAAGTCGCTGAATGTCAGATAATTTTTTGTGCGCTGTCGGCGTAGTTTGTTATATTTATTTACTTCAATATTTTAATTTATCGCAAAAAACAACAGCCGTGATTCTCAACGAACCACGGCTGCTGATATTTAATTTTGCTTACAGTGTCTCAAATCTCTTTACGCCCTTGCGCTTGAGCCTTGAAAAGGATATCACGGTTATTATTGCTATGACCGCCGTCGCGATCATCAGCGCGAATACATTCGGCAGCACCTGCACCGCGAACAGATAGACTGCGATGAGCACGATGATATACGCCCAGCCGAGGCACATCGCGAGCATGATGCCGAGACTCTGCTTGACCGCTCCGCTCTCACTGCTCCAGGTGAGATTAGGCATCCTGATGTTCACTCTGAGCCCCGAAACGGCGCATAGGAGCGTGAATATCTGCGGTAGGATAATCATGACCGCCGCCGTGAGAAGCTCCGGCTTGAGGGCAATACAGAAGCATATGCTGCATATCAGTGCGGGGACGGCGGTGAAGAGCATATGGAGCTTCAGCTTCGCTCTGAGAATCTGCCACGAGGTGACGGGGAGCGAACGGGCTATCCAAAGGCTCTTGCCCTCGAGGGATATCGCGGGCGCGGTGAGTATATTCATAGAAGAGAGCAGGCATAAAAGTAAGCACGCGAAGGTCGGGGCATATTCCAGCAAATCCTCATCCATTCGGGTGACAACGCCGATAAACCAGTCGCTTTTTATCAGCGAGAAAACAGCGACGGCTATCATAAACAGCGCCCCGAGCGAGCAGTTGAGCATATAAGACGGGCTCGAGAGGAAGTGGTTTATCTCGCGGCGCAGAAGCGCGCGGTCGGTGCCCTGCTGCTTGACCGTCTTCTCTTTGTAGACTGTCTTTGCGGTCTTTCCGCTGCTCGTGACGAGTTTTAAGAATGTGCGCGACATTATGAGCCATGTCGCGGCGAGCAAGGCGAGAATGATGAGTGAAATTATAATTGTCGGCAGAACATCGCCCGCGAACGCCTTGCCGAAAATATAGAGCAGATAGGCGGACGTGCGCACCTTTGCGGCAACAGCCGCGCTATTTGCGACGATGCCGGTGATTATCTCATTCGCTCTGAAGTAGACATAGTAGTAGCCGCCGAGAAACGCTATTGAAACTATAACTGTTATAATGCTCTTGTTTTTTAATTTAACTGCGATTTTTGCAACGACCCAGCCGAGTATGCACGACAGTATAAGCACGAGAACAGTCATCATAACGGCCATTATAACGGCGGTTATGCCGGATATTCCGGGATGCGCGGTTATGAAATACACGCCGACGGCGGGTATTACCACAACGCCCGAATACATCAGCCCCATGAGATAGACTCCGATGAGGCGCGCCGCCATAATATCGCGCACTGGAATGGGCATCGAGAGCAGAAGGTCGTTGTCCTTTGCGTCATAGAGGCTCGAATATGTGTTGAACACGCTGCCGAAAACGCCGAAAAGCGCAGCGGTAGCGCCCATAATGGCAAAATAGAGCCAGCTCATGCCGTAGGTTATCAGCGGGCGCATCGAATATGACATATAGCAGAACATTCCGCCGATAGCAAAAATCATGAGCAATATGAACAGCACTATCGAGAACGTCGCCGAGCGTGCAGACTTGCCCTTGCCCGTCTTGCGGTCAACGAAGAAACTTTTATTGAGTTCGAGAAGCTGTTTTTTTATCAGTGTTTTCAGCATTCTTTTCCCTCCAGTTCGAGGAACACGTTCTCAAGGCTGGAGTCGCCCTTGACCTCTTCCATTGTGCCGGAGCGGATGAGCTTTCCGCTTTTTATTATCGCGACCTTGTCGCAGAGCTTTTCGGCAACTTCGAGCACATGGGTCGAGAAGAATATTGCGCCGCCGGAGTTGCAGACCTCGCGCATCATGCCTTTTAACAGATGCGATGCGGCGGGATCGAGACCGACGAAAGGCTCGTCCATGATAATTAACTTGGGCTCGTGGATCCATGCGGAGATTATCGCGAGCTTCTGCTTCATGCCGTGGGAATACGCCGAGATGGGCTGCGCGAGGTCGGCGGTCAGCCCGAACATATCGGCATATTTATGTATGCGCTCGCGGCGGTCGTCAGCGCTGACGCCGAAAATATCCGCGATGAAGTTCAGATATTTTATTCCCGTCATGTATTCGTAGAGGTCGGGGTTATCGGGAATATAGGCTATGATTTTTTTGCAGGCGAGCGGGTCATCTTTTATCGAGATGCCGTTTATCGTTATCTCGCCCTCATCGAACTGCAAAATGCCGACAACGGATTTTAGCGTTGTGGTCTTGCCCGCGCCGTTGTGGCCGATGAAGCCGTATATCTCGCCGGGCGCTATATGCAGCGTCAGGTCGTCAACAGCCTTTTTCTCGCCGTAGGTTTTGGTCAGGTTTTTGATGTTAAGCATAATGTCTCCTTTTCGTCCGCTGGGGCGGACAGATATCTTTTCCCTTTTCTATATTAGTATATTTTACGCTGCCGGTCAATCCGGCGGTGTTTTATTTTACGAACTCTTCATAAATCGCCGCGAATTTCTTTCCGCTCGGTATCTCGTGCGTTATGAACTTTCCGTTATAGAACAGCGAAAATGCGGTGTAGGCGCAGGGCGCGTTTTGAGCCTGCTCGCGCGATGAGATATGCACGGCGCTCAGCGGAAGATTCATATCGTTTGCCATGTTTTCAATTAGCGGAACATATTTCGCCGTAAACGGGCACTGGCTTGTATAAAATATCTCGAACCCGTTGCCGTCAGTCTGAGCGCTCTTTGCCTGCTCACGAAAGCGCGGAGCGGGCGCGGACGGATCAAACGGCAGATACATCAGCTCGAAATACGGCTCTGCCGAATCGGTTTTTATGAAGCCCTTATATTTCAGATATTTCGGGTCGGCAAGAAAACTGCGCTTCTTCGCCGACGAGAGTATGCAAAGCCCCAATTTGCCCTTTTCGCGGCTGTCGCGGATACATTCGTTGAGCAGGTCGTTTGAATATCCGTGTCCTTTGAAAGAGCCGGAGACCCAGAGACAGTCGATGAACATATAGCCGGGCGCGTCTATCGGCGCCCATGCGTTTTCGGCGGGGATATACTCAATAAAGCACTTCCCGCGCGCGTCGGCTTTTAAAAATACCAGACCCTCGCCGAGCCTTTCGGCGAGCCACTGCTTTTTTGCAATGACCTGCGGGTCCTTGGCGTTTGATATGGCGCAGCATATGTGCTCGCTTTCGAGATTTTCGGGTGACAGGCGAATGTAGTCCATGGCGTCCTCCAATAACAATTATAAAACGCTTGTTTTATAACAACTGTTATAATTATATCACACTTTTTGCCGATGTCAACAATGCAGATTAAAAATGATATTTGTCGAATTGGGCTTTATATTTTCGCCCTGAGCCGCCATTTTACACTGAATAAAAAATAACCGCCGCGAACTTTCAGATGAAAGATACTGCGGCGGTTATTCGGCTGTTTTTCAATCCTGATGTAATTCGTCTTCAGCCCATTTGATCGGGTTGTCGTCAATATATTGCCATTTGACTTGATAATCGTATTCGTCACGGATTATATGGTCATAAAAACCTTTTTGCCAAATTGATTTTTTGTATTGCTTAGTCACGGAACCTTTGAAATGTTGTGTTATACGGCAATGCGTGACAATATTGGCTTTCTGTCATCTATGCAAATTGTGATAAAATATGCTCCGTTTTGCGAATAGTCGTAATCTTTCAGCCTGTTAGGCTTTCTTCTCTGCTGTTCCATGGCATATATTTCACTGCGCAAACTGGCTGTTGTAGAGCTTCGTATAGAATCCGTTCTTTGCGAGCAGCTCCTCGTGCGTGCCCTGCTCGGCGACCTTGCCGTCTTTCATAACGAGAATGCAGTCGGCGTGGCGGATGGTCGAGAGTCTGTGCGCCACGACGAACGAGGTGCGCCCCTGCATGAGCGTGTTGAACGCATCCTGAACTTTCAATTCCGTTCTGGTGTCTATCGATGAAGTCGCCTCGTCGAGGATGAGCATCGGCGGCTTCATGAGCATGACGCGCGCGATGCAGAGCAGCTGTCTTTCACCCTCGGAGAGTCCGTCGTCGTCGCCGATGACGGTGTCGTAACCGTTTTTGAGGCGCTTTATAAAGCTGTGAGCGCGTGCTGCCTTGGCGGCGGCGATTATCTCTTCATCCGTGGCGTCGGGCTTGCCGAACGCTATATTCTCGCGGACGGTGCCGTTCTTTATCCAGGTATCCTGGAGCACCATGCCGAAATGGTGCCTGAGGCTGTGGCGTGTGATGTCGTTTATATTCTCGCCGTCAACCTTTATGCTGCCGCCGTCAACGTCGTAGAAGCGGAGCAGGAGATTGATAAGCGTAGTCTTGCCGCATCCTGTCGGACCGACAACGGCTATTGTCTTGCCGGACGGGGCAAAGAAATCGAAGCCGTCGATGAGCTTCTTGCTCTTGTCATATGAGAAGCGGACATTGTCGAACTCCACGCTTCCCTCGGGGTCGCTGAGCGCCGAGCAATTTTCGTCCGACGCCTCGGGTTTTTCGTCTATGAGCTCGAATATTCTTGCCGCGCAGGCGAGGGCATTCTGAAGCTCTGTCACGACGCCGGAAATCTCGTTGAACGGCTTTGTGTACTGGTTCGAATAGGCGAGGAAGCTGACGAATCCGCCGACGGTCACCATGCCGCCGATGGCGAATATTCCGCCCATGAGCCCGACTACGGCGTAGATAAGATTGTTGATAAATCTGGTGGTCGGGTTTGTAAGCGACGAGAAGAATATGGATTTGAGCGAATATTTGCGCAGCTTTTCATTGCTCTCGTCGAATCTTTCAACCGCTCTGTCTTCATATGAAAACGCCTGAACGGTCTTTTGATTCTGTATCATCTCGTTGATGAGCGCGGTCTGCTCGCCGCGGGTCTCGGACTGCTTTTTGAACATCGAATAAGTGCGGCGGGCTATAAAACGCGCCGTGAACAGCGATATCGGGGTCAGCACGACGACCGCGAGAGTGATGAGCGGCGATATAGTGAGCATGAAAACGAGCGTCACGGCTATCGTGACAACGCCCGTGAACAGCTGGGAGAAGCCGAGAATCAGTCCGTCGGCAAACTGCTCCGCATCCGCCGTTATGCGGCTGACGATATCGCCGTAGGGGTGGGAGTCGGCGAACGCCACGGGGAGGGTCTGCATATGCGAAAACGCCTTTGAGCGTATATCGCGCACGGTGTTGTAGGCTATGCGGTTGTTGATGATGTTCATCACCCACTGGAGCACTCCGCCGACTATGGCGCAGATCAGAATGCCGAAAAGACACTTCTTTATGACTTCAAAATCAACGTTGCCGTGCAGCTTTATTCCGTCTATCGCGCGTCCGGCGAGGACGGGGATATAGAGCGAGAGAATGACGCTTGCGACGGAGAGGATGAGCGAGAGAAACAGCAGCAGCTTTGAGCGGCCGATGACCGCGATAACGCGCTTGAAAACGGTTTTGTTCTTCACGGTTACGCATCCTCCTTTTCAAGCTGGGAATCGAAAATTTCTTTGTAGACTTCGCACGAGCGTAGAAGCTCGTCGTTCGTGCCCATGCCGACTATCTCGCCCTCGTCGAGGACTACTATGGTATCGGCGTTTCTTATCGCCGCAACGCGCTGGGACACGGTTATGACGGTCGGGGCAAAATCGGTGTTTCTCAGCGCCTTGTTCAGCGCCGCGCCGGTGGCGTAGTCGAGCGCGCTCGCCGCATCGTCGAGGATGAGCACCTCTGGTTTTCTGACGAGGGCGCGGGCTATATTCATTCTTTGGTGCTGACCGCCCGAGAGATTTTTGCCCTCCTGTTCGAGGACGAAGTCGAGCTGTCCGCTCTTGTCCTCTATCATCTGCTTTGCCTGCGCCGTTTCGAGCGCCTGCCAGATTTCTTCGTCTGTGGCGTCCTGCTTGCCGAAGCGGATATTGTCCCTGACAGTGCCGGCGAACAGGGCTTTTTTCTGCGAGACGACGCCTATTTTCGAGCGCAGAGCCTTTGTGTCGTAGTCGCGCACGTCAACGCCGTCAACGAGCACACACCCGCCGGTGACATCGTAGAATCGCGGAATAAGATTGACGAGCGAGGTTTTGCCCGAGCCGGTCGAGCCGATAACGCCTATCGAGCTGCCGCGCTTTATTTTGAGGTCGATATTGTGCAGCGATTCTTCGCTGCCGTTATATGACAGGCACGCCTTGTCAAACTCGACCGAATATTCGCTGTTTTCGTTGCCGTCGGTGACAGTGCCGGGGACGGTGGCGGGCTCTATATCGAGCACCGACTGTATACGGTTGCCGCAGGCTATCGCCTTTGTGACGCTGATTATGAGATTCGCGAGCTTTATCAGCTCAACGAGGATCTGTGACATGTAGTTATAGAGCGCAACGACCGCGCCGCGCGAAATGGCGCCGGAATCAACGCGTATTGCGCCGACATATATCAGCGCGATTATCGCGAAGTTTATGAGCACGAAGGTTGCGGGGTTCATGAAAGCGGATATCCTGCCGACAGCTGTCTGCATCTCGGTCAGGGCGTTGTTCTTGGCGTCAAAGTCCTCGATTTCTTCATCCTCTTTGCAAAACGCCCTGACAACGCGGGTGCCGAGCAGGTTTTCGCGGGTCTTGCTCAAAAGCCCGTCTAATTTCTGCTGAACCTTGCGGTACATCGGTATGCACACGAGCATAATCGCGAACACGACCGCAGCGAGAGCGGGCACCGCAACGACGAACACGAGCGACGATTTTACATCGACCGTGAACGCCATTATCACCGCACCGAAAACGACGAACGGCGAGCGCAGGACGAGACGCAGGGTCAGGTTTGTTCCGGTCTGAACCTGATTTATGTCGCCGGTCAGGCGGGTTATGAGCGTCGGCGCGCCGAGCGAATCGAGCTGGGAATAAGAGAGCTTGCCGATATGCTTGAAAAGCGCGTGGCGGATATCGGTAGCGAAGCCGACTGACGCTTTCGCCGAGAAATACTGCGCCACAAGCGTACTGCAAAGACCCAGTATGCCGAGCAGACCGAGCAGCAGGCAGCGTTTGATAATATAAACTTTGTCGCCGTTCTCTATGCCGACATCGATTATAGTTGAGACTATCAGCGGAACAGTCAGCTCGAACGCCACTTCAATGAGCTTGAAAAACGGCGCGAGAATACTTTCAATTTTGTATTTTTTCAAATACTTCAAAAGCTTTGACATGCTATTCTCCTCTTGCTTTATACTGCATTCTATAATGGTATATAATACCCTAAATAATACCATGAAAACAGGCGTTTTTCAAGACATTACGGACATTACGATTTCTTGACACAGACGGGGAGCAGTGATAAACTTATGCGTTGTAGAAAAGAAACGGTGTGGTGAACGATGAAAGAAAAGGCTCTCAAAAAAGAGGAAGAGCTTCTCGAATGCGAAAAGCTCTGGATATTTGCCGTCATGATAGCGGTCGGCGGATTTTTCGGCGCATATACTTATGTTCAAAAGGGCGGCGTGTTCTGCAACGCGCAGACGGCGAACTTCGTGCTCATGGCGGTTCAGCTCGGGCGCGGGAACTGGCGCAAGGCGCTGTATTATCTTCTGCCCGCTTCGGCTTATCTGCTCGGCACGGTCATTTCGGAATTTCTGCCCAAGCATATAAACCGCCGCAAGATAGTTCGCTGGGACACGGCGTTCGTGGCGTTTGAAATGGCGTGGATATTTGCGCTCGGCTTCGTCCCGGACGATGCGCCGCCGCAGATCTGCCAGGTGGCTGTGAATTTTATCGCTTCGATGCAGTTCAATACATTCCGCCAGGCGAAAAAGATTCCGATGGCGACTACCTTCTGCACCAACCATGTCCGCCAGGTCGGCTCGAACCTCGTCAAGTGGCTTCGCAGCGGTAATAAAGAGGCGCGCGGCAAGATGTTCGCGCATCTGCTGATGATAGGCTCGTTTGTCGCGGGCGCGGTCGCTTCAACTTTTCTCTGCGGCTATCTCGGCGGCAAGACCATCTGGTGCGCCGAAATATTGCTCACGATAGTGTTCTTTGCGCTCCTGCGTGCCGATCTCGGCGAGGAACATGATAAACTCGATGTCGTTCCGCACGGTCATTGATGACAAGCTGTTAAGCTTTACATGATTTATAAATAAAAAAATAAAAGCTCCCATGCGTCCCCGAATGTGTTGATATATCGGGAAAGTCGCACGGGAGCTTTGATTTTTGCGCTAAAAAATAGACTTTATAATTGTAAAGTAAATCGCTTTACAATTTATTTTAGCCCATTATGGGTATCTCAAGGAATGTGTAGGTGAAACAATTGATAATATAGAAAATAAATGCGGCTGTCGGGACTGCATATCCCGCGAATTTTTTCGCTTTGCTATCAGAAAGTGAAGAATACATCGCTGCGCAGGCGATGAGCGTGAACATCTCGGTGTAGTAAAAAACGCGCTGACCGGAGGCGTAGACGGACGAAGAGAATCCGAGCACTGCGGCGCAGCAGACGGCGGCGCTGAACAGCACGCCGACGGTGAAACCGAGCTTTTTGTTCTTTTTGATGAGCGCCGCTATAAGAATGAAAATACTAAAGAGAAAGACAAAACAGAGCGCGATAACCGCGAATTCGAGCGGAAGATAATTGCCGCTCTTGAACATCTTTTCAAAGCCCTTGTCCGGGGTGGTGCGGCGGATAATAATATATGCGGCGTTGACTCCGACGCACAGCACCGAGGCGAATATTGCAAAGACGGATGTGATTTTCTTTATTTTCCGCGAACCGCCGAACGCTTCATATACCGATGCGCCGAGCAGAACGAGAAAAACGACAGTTGTTATCAGCGAGAAGAAAAATGAAAATGCAAAATAATTTGAAAATCCGCAGAGCAGTCTTTCAAATATATTCATTTTAGAGAATCTTTCAAAACCCGCTGCCGCCTCCATCGCTCCGCGCCCGCGAAGTCCGGGTGAGAGAACTAACACCGCGGCGGAAGCCGCGCTCGGCAGGAGCGGAATGAATTGACGGAATCTTAGCCTGCGTTGATATGCCGAAAAAATCAGCAGAATCGCCTGCAGCGCGAGCGCCGCGGCGCAGGACTGCTCCTGAGATGCCGCGACGACAGAAGCAATCGCGGCGGCGACATATGCCATGGGATTCACGCGCCCGCCGAACACCTTGAATGTGAGCGGAGTCACCGTGATAAGCAGGGCGGCGAACGGAACGAGAAATGTAAACGAACCTGCAAACCAGAACGCCGACGGGTTGAGGCATGGCAGAAATACTGCCAACGGCACCGAGCAGGCGAAGATATATCTCTGTCTTATATCTGTCTTTTCGCCGAAAAAGTCCGACAGGCGGCAGAGAAAATACATTATATATATAATCAGCGCGGCGATGAACAGCTTCCAGAAAATGAGCGGCAGGCGCAGAAAATTTATCATCAGCCATTCGCCGACTATCCGCCCGGACACGGTCGTGTACCGCTCGTGCAGCCAGCTTGTTACCGTGAATCCGTTTCGGTGGAGTATGCCGAGAAAGTGACCGTCGTCGGTTTTGAGGATCAGCCGCGTGAACACCGTGCAGAAAAACAGCACGGCGGCGGAGAATGCGGCGATTATCGAGCGCGGAGAGTTTTGAAATTCTTTCAGCTTTTCTCTCATCTTTCGCCACCTCCCGCCAACGCATACGGATTTTCGGCGGTTCCGCTTCCGCAAAGAACGAGAATACCGCTGCGAAGATACATCGCCGGGCATACGCCGCACAGCTCGTCCGCCGCGAGCGTTTTATAGAATCCGCCGGTCGTGGTGACCGCCGTCACGCTGCTCTGATTTGTCGAAACCGGCGAGCTTGTCCAATACCAGCAGTATTTGCGCAGAGTTAAATAGCGCGAAGTATCATTTTTGATGCACTGCTCGGTCGGGCTTCTGCGGCGGTCGGCGGCGCTTATATTTTTGAGCATATCTTTTGACGGCAGAAATATTGAATCGCCGTTTTTGTCAGGCGATATGAGCGAAAGGTCATTATCTGAAAAATTCTCCGGATTTAAAAATCCGCTCTCCGAATTGAGCCATGCGCGCAGGGGAGAGGCGAGATAATCGGAACTGCCGATGCCGTCCTCAGACGGGTCGAACGCCCTGCAGCACAGCACTTTTTCGCTCATGAGCAGAGTTTTGCCGCCCGTTTCGATGACTCTCCATATAATAGGCTCGCCGAGATATGAGCCGATGGCTATTCTGTCGCCGCTCTTGAGCGTGACTTCCCGCGATTCATTTCCACCGACGCTGACGGACGAAGAAAACAGCAGGTGAGCCGATGCGCTTTTGATTTTTGCGCTCCCGATAAAAGTCAGCGCAAATAGCAATATTGCCGCAATTGCAGCCGCTCTGAAAGCCTTTTTCATCGTCTCACCCCTTCTGCTTTATTTTACATATACTATGTCGAGCTCGTTGCAAGGTCCGCCCAGCTTCTGCTTCCCGGCGGAGTTGAGCCCGAGCATGCCGTTTGCCGCGAAAAATTCGCTCTCGATAACGCACGGCTTGTTGAGATTCTTGAGCTGAGTCGCTTTTGTGCCGGTCGTGTTGCCGATGCCCTTGACATACATCGACGAGCAGTTGCCCCCGTTTAACAGGAATGCGTTTCTCGCTCCGTATGCAATGAGAACTTTCATCATATTGTCGAGCGGCATAAATTCGCCGACAGCCAGGATATATTTGTTCTCCGATATCTGCGCGAACACCGTGCGGTTGTGATAATAAGTGTCGTGCTCGTTGGTCGCCTTGCCGTTTGTTATGACTTGCCACTGATAGCGCAGGGAATTGTAAACGCCCTGCGAGATATACGATTTGCAGTTCTCGTTTGTGAGCGTTTCGACTTTCCATGTGCCGTTTCTGTAGATCAGCAGTCGCTTTTGCCCGCTGCCGTCGGTCGAAACTACCGAGCCGTTGCGAATTGTCGGAGCGCCTTTTTTATATGTTGAGCCTGCCTCGCCGTTTATTGCTATGAGCGCGCCGCTCTTTCTGCCCATATCCTCAACCCTGCCGACATTCGTGCCAAGGAGCTGTTGACTCGATGCAACACCGATGTGCTCGGGCGAGCAGGTGATTATCGCGACATTGATTATGGGCTGATAAGTGACTGTCTTGTCGTAGTCGATAGCGCCGTCAGCGTTCGCTTTTTTGAAAGCCTGAGTTATCTGCGGCCCATAGGCTATTCGGTGGATTTCTATATTCACTCCGTTTGAATTGAGTTTCCACGCCCTGAGCACTTTTGCGCCGGCGATGCTTTTGACGCTTCCTGCGCTGACTTCAAGCTTGCCTTTTGAAGCTGAACCGGAATTATTCGATTTTGCAGTTGTTGCGGGCTTCGATGCCGGCTTATCTGCCGTCGGTTTCTGCGTGTCCTGAGCAGTGCTCTCCTCTGCGGATTCGGATACCGCTTCTGAACTTGCCGCTGTTTCTTCTGCGCTCGTCTGCGCATTGACTTCTGCCGCAGTTGTGTTTTCTGCCGCAGTTGTGTCCGCTTCGGGCGTTTTGCTGCCGCACGCCGTGAAGCTCATGAGAATCAGCAGGCACGCGAGCAAAAGCGCGAATAATTTTCTTGTCATATGTATCCTCCTCCTGAATATTTCTTCCAAATCGATTATATCATTGTGCCTCGCTCAATTATATGCTGCAAGCGCATTTTGACAAATAATTTTTCGTCATTTTGCACTCTTTTTTATATAGTATATGTGTATAATCTTTCGCAATTTCCGCTTTAATGCGCTGATACTTTATGATATAATTAAAGCAGCGGCGGGCAAGTATGCATATGCTAACCGAACTTGCCGCGCCCGATATGCATCGTTTGTGCATAAATTCTCTGAAAGGGTGAAGATATATGAAATATGCTGTAGTTCTCTGCGACGGCATGGCGGATTATCCCGTTGAGGCTCTCGGCGGCAAGACGCCGATGGAAGTTGCAAAGAAGCCCAATATCGATGCGCTCGCGTCGAAGGGTGAAGTCGGACTTGTCAGAACCGTTGCCGCGGGACTCAAACCCGGCAGCGATGTTGCAAATATGAGCGTGCTCGGTTTCGATCCGAAGAAGTGCTACACAGGACGCTCGCCCCTTGAGGCGGTCAGCATCGGAGTCAAGATGAGCGAAACGGATATCGCTCTGCGCTGCAACCTTGTCACCTTGAGCGACGAGGCGGATTACGGCGCAAAGACCATGCTCGACTACTCCGGCGGCGATATCTCGACCGAAGAGGCGGCGCAGATAATCGAGACCGTGCAGGAGCATTTCGGCAGCAGCGAATTTGATTTTTACAGCGGCGTGGCTTATCGCCATTGCCTTATCGTACATAACGGCACGACGGATCTCGGCAAGATGACTCCTCCGCATGATATCTCCGGCAGAGTTATCGGCGAATATCTTTCGACTTCGCCGAACGCCGAAAAGCTCATTGCCATGATGCGCGAGAGCTACGATCTTCTTAAAGATCACCCCGTGAACAAGAAGAGAATAGCCGAGGGCAAGCTCCCCGCAAATTCTATCTGGCTCTGGGGCGAGGGAAGCCGTCCTGCTCTGCCGTCCTTTGAAGAGAAGTTCGGCGTGAAAGGCAGCATCGTCTCGGCAGTCGACCTGCTCAAGGGCATCGGCATCTGCGCCGGCATGAACACCCCCGAAGTCGAGGGCGCAACCGGCTATATCGACACGAATTTCGAGGGCAAAGCGAACGCTGCAATCGACGAATGGCGTAAAGGTCAGGACCTTGTCTATATCCATGTCGAGGCTCCCGACGAGTGCGGCCACAGAAACGAGCCCGAGAATAAAGTCAAAGCAATCGAGCTTATTGACAGCCGTATAATGCCTATAATCCTTGACTATCTCAACACTCAGGATGATTATAAAGTCATGGTTCTGCCGGATCATCCGACCCCGATATCGACCCGCACCCACGCATCCGACCCCGTGCCGTATCTGATTTATCGTAAAGGCAAAGAGCTTGACAGCGGCGTTGCGAGCATAAATGAAAAAACAGCATCCGAGACCGGCAATTTTGTTGATCCCGGCTTCGACCTTATGGGTCATTTTCTCAAAGACTGACAAAAAGGAGAGAACAAAATGAGCTTTAATATAGAAACAAAGTGCGTGCAGTCCGGCTACACTCCGAAAAACGGCGAGCCGCGCGTTGTGCCGATAGTCCAGAGCACGACATATAAATACGAATCGAGCGAGCAGATGGGCAGGCTCTTCGATCTGCAGGAGTCCGGATATTTCTACACCCGTCTCCAGAACCCGACAAACGACTGCGTAGCCGCGAAGATAGCCGACCTTGAGGGCGGCGTCGGCGCGATGCTCACTTCGTCCGGCCAGGCGGCGTCGTTCTTCTCCGTTTTCAATATCTGCTCCGCAGGCGACCATGTCGTTGCCGCGTCCGCGATATACGGCGGAACTTTCAATCTTTTCAATGTCACGATGAGAAAGCTCGGCATCGATTTCACTTTCGTTCGCCCCGACGCTACGGAAGAGGAGCTCAACGCGGCCTTTAAAGATAACACCAAGGCAGTGTTTGCCGAGACTATATCTAATCCCTCGCTCGTTGTGCTCGATATTGAGAAGTATGCGCGAGCGGCTCATTCCCACGGCGTGCCGCTGATAGTCGACAACACTTTCCCAACCCCGATAAACTGCCGCCCGTTTGAGTTTGGCGCGGATATAGTTACCCATTCGACCACAAAATATATGGACGGCCACGCGACAAGCGTAGGCGGAGTTATAGTTGACAGCGGCAACTTCGACTGGACTCAGAACGACAAGTTTCCGGGACTTACAACTCCCGACGAGTCGTACCACGGTGTTGTATACACCGAGCAGTTCGGCAAGGCTGCATATATAACAAAGTGTACGACTCAGCTCATGCGCGACCTTGGCTCAATTCAGTCCCCGATGAACGCATTCCTGCTCAACCTCGGGCTTGAGACTCTGCATCTGCGTATGCCGCGCCATTGCTCAAATGCTCTCACCGTTGCAAAGTTCCTGAAGGCTCATCCGAAGATTGAGTCCGTCCGCTATCCCGGCCTCGAGGGCGACGAATACTATGACCTCGCGCAGAAGTATATGCCCAACGGCACCTGCGGCGTCATTTCGCTGAGAATAAAAGGCGGCAGAGAGGACGCGGTCAGGTTCATGGACAGCCTCAAGCTCGCGGCGATAGTCACCCATGTTGCGGACAGCCGCACCTGCTGTCTGCACCCGGCGAGCACAACTCATCGCCAGCTCACCGCGCAGGAGCTCGACGACTGCGGAGTCTATGAAAATCTCGTCAGACTCTCCGTCGGAACGGAGAATGTCGATGACATAATTGCCGATCTCGACGCGGCTCTCGCGAACGTCTGATATTGGCAAAATAGACAAAAATCACGCGTAAAATTTTATGCATAAAACCCGGCTGCAAGTTTTCCTGCAACCGGGTTAATTTTTTGTCACTGCATATGCGGCTTATGCAGAATATTTCCATATAGTTATTAAAATCAAACTGTAAAGTTTTTTGCTTTACGCATATATTCTGAATAGTCATCAAAACATAAAAGTTATCCACATTATCCACATAGTTATCCACATTAGCAAGGAGGAAAGCTTTACCGCTTGCGGAAAAGAATCAATGAATAATTGTTGAATATCGAATGAATGTCAACGAATAAATTCAAAAGTGCGCAAAAAATACCGCCCGAATTTCTGAAGGAAAAAACACGGGCGGTTTCAATATTTTTATGTTGCTCAGTCGATGAACGGGAGACTTCTGACGAGATCGTTTATCCCGCCGAGCGAACCGTGGAAGAAGCTGCGTATCATTTCAAACACAGTCATCGACGCGGTTATCGCAAACAGCACTCCGACGATTATCGCAATAATAACTGCGAGTCCCACGCCGACCGCGAGACCTATCAGCGTGAACTGACCGATGCCATTGGCGACCTTCGGTTTGTCGCTCTTCCATATAAGATAGAGCACGAGGCTGACGAGCGGCAGGAACCACAGCAGCGGACCGAAGAAGCCGAGGAAAAATCCGAGAACTTTCCATCCGCCGGTGCTTTCGCTTTCCTGCTCGGGCTTCTTGTTCGCTTTCGGCTGAACAGGTGCGGGAGCGGGCAGGGGAGCCGGCTCTTTCGGAATATCATTATGTACGGGCTGAGTATCTTCTGAGGCGGTCTGCTCCTGTGCCGCGCGTCTGGCGTCGCTCTCCGCGAGGCTCACCGGTTCGCCGCAATATGGGCAGACCTTGAATCCGTCTTCGAGCTGCTTTCCGCAATTTCTGCAAAACATAATATCACTCTTTCGTTTTTGTGTCCGCGCAGATTACTTGTCGCCCGACTTCTTTTCGAGCTTGCGCTTGTTGCCTTTGTCGTCTATTATGTATGTATTGTCGAGCTGGGCTGTAAGGCTCGCCTTGAAATCGGCGACATACTGCTTTTTGAGACCCTCCCATTCGGCGAATTCCTCTTCGCTCAGATCCCTCTCCTGCGACAGGTGATAGAGATCGTTCATGCGCTTTATCTCTTCTTTTTTCATGTCTGCCTCCGTGAGCTTATATAATACATTTATTATATACTATGCCGGGGATAAAGTCAATTTGAGCGGTAGATTGTCGATTTTATCGCGCTATCGGCAAAATTTTTCGTAAATCATAAGCGAGCAAATGGTATGAAAAAACGAGAAAACTTGAGAAAAACGGAGATAGCAAAACATAAATTAAAATTTAAAGAAAAAGTGCTTGACAAGCATAGAGTGATGTGGTAATATATCGTAGCATTAAGAAATCGGAGGTAACAAGTATGTCAACTTATATGCCCAAAGCGGGCGACATCACCCGTAAGTGGTATGTCATCGATGCTGCCGGTAAGCCTCTCGGCAAGGTAGCAGTTCAGGCTGCCGTCCTTCTTCGCGGCAAGCATAAGCCCACATTCGCTCCTCACGCCGACTGCGGCGATCATGTAATCATCATCAACGCTGAGAAGGCTGTCCTCACCGGCAACAAGCTCAACCAGAAGATGTATTATCATCACACCGGCTATATCGGCAACATGAAAGAGGTCAAGTACAGCACCCTCATGAAGACAAAGCCCGAGTTCGCTGTCGAGCTTGCAGTTAAGGGTATGCTGCCCGATTCTACTCCTGTCTCTTATACACATCTGACGCTGCCGACGAATAGAGAGGTGTAGA
>ERZ1503906.247-NODE-247-length-11348-cov-7.304436_pt1 | contig 11348 bp, 10 predicted proteins | sample MGYA00572334_ERZ1503906 | MGnify/ENA primary metagenome ERZ1503906 (study PRJEB39906, sample SAMEA3182082) | gut metagenome | biome: human; feature: gut; material: Stool; isolation source: human stools | place: Canada | collected 2012-12-04 ...
TCTACACCTCTCTATTCGTCGGCAGCGTCAGATGTGTATAAGAGACAGGGATGGTATTTGTCGAGGGCTTATACCAGGGAGATAACAAGCAGCGATACCGTCAATAATTCCGAGGATCATACGCTTTATGCGCGCTGGACCGCAGGAGAATATACGGTGTCTTTCAACTCAAACGGCGGCAGCGCGGTCAGCCCGATTGGTGTTACATACGGCAAAAAATACGGAAATCTTCCTCTGCCGACAAAACCGGGATATACTTTTGACGGCTGGTATACCGACAGCGGAGAAAAAGTGACCGCGGACTCAACGGTTAATGTCGACCGCAACCATACGCTCAATGCGAAGTGGCGCGAGAATACCTATACCGTTTCGTTCAATACTAATGGAGGAAGTTCGGTTGGCAGTATTTCGGTCAAATACGGAGATACCTATGGAACTCTGCCGACGACCCAAAAGGATTATTATACTTTTACAGGTTGGTATACTTCGCCGAGCGGAGGAACAAAAGTTTCTTCGGGCGATACATTTAACTCCACAAGCAACATAACGCTCTATGCTCAGTGGAAAGAAAATGGTTTATCCGATTGGGTTCTTGAGTCCGAAAAGCCAGCTAATGCCGATGTTTTTTACAGCAAGTGGACATATGATGAAACGACATATAAAACTACGACAAGTAATTCAGAGGCTGAAAGATATAAAAACAACGGATACAGTGAGTATAAGGATTCAACCTACCAATGGGGAGAGTACGGAGAGTGGAGTGACTACTCGAAGAATAAACCGGAAGAGAAGCCTGGATACCGTGAAATAGATGATTCCAAGTCTGTGCCCGATAAATATGATACCCAGTATAACTATAGTCGTTATACTGACGGCAAAGGGACAACCGGACCATGGGCTGGAACTTGGAGCGGAAGCTATTGTGGTAAAAAGGAAGTGCGCGGTTGGTCTACTGAGAAATTATCTGTTTGGAGAACAGAAACGGTAGGCGGCAAGAAGTTTAATATATATGGTAAACACGGAAACAGCTGGTATAATGAGGATACAAGGGAGGTCTTGGTTTCAAAAGGTTATAAGCTCTATAGGTATAGAGATAGGAAACGTATAGAGACGTACTACCTTTCTAAAACGGAAACAAATAAAGAATCTTTTAAAGAAGTTATATCAGGAAACACTTCAGCTGGAACAAAAATAAGTAATGTTAAGAAGTGGGTAAGGTTTAAAGTTAAATAACTTAATATTGTGAAAAGCAATACAAAAAATATTACGAAATATTGTATTCGCTAAAATCATCACCTAAAACACATCACCCCCGAAACTTTTGTGAGCTTCGGGGGTGATGTGTTTTTTATATTTACTTACTCGCTGTATCTGTCTGCGATGCTTCTGCCCATGAGCACGCCCATGACGGAGGCCATCATCAGACCTCTTGTCCAGCCGCTTGAGTCGCCGAGGCAATGGAGACCTCTGACGTTCGTGTCGAAGTTTTCGTCCATCTTGATGCGGTTGGAGTAGAACTTGAGCTCGGGGGAGTAGAGCAGCGTCTCCTCCGCGGCGAAACCGGGGACAACATAGTCGACAGCCTGGATGAAGTTGATTATGTTGAGCATCGCGCGGTAGGGCATGGCGGCGGTTATGTCGCCCGCGACGGCGTCGGGGAGAGTGGGTCTGACATTCGAGCGGTCAAGCTCCTTCTGCCATGTGCGCTTTCCGTCGAGGATATCGCCGTAGCGCTGGACGAGAATATGTCCCGCGCCGAGCATGTTTGTCAGCTCGCCGACCTTCTGTGCGTATTCGATCGGCTGGTTGAACGGCTGATTGAAGTTGTGGGAGCAGAGTATCGCGAGGTTCGTGTTGTTGCTCTTGAGCTCTTTGTATGAGTGCCCGTTGACAACGGCGAGGTCGTTGTCGTAGTTCTCCTGGCTGACGAAGCCGCCGGGATTCTGGCAGAATGTGCGGACCTTGTTCTTGAACGGCTTGGGATAGCCTATGAGCTTCGACTCATAGAGAACATCGTTGACCTTCTCCATGACCTCGTTTCTTATCTCAACGCGCACGCCGATGTCGACCGTGCCGGGCTGATGGGAGATATCATGCTGAGCGCAGAGCTTTTCGAGCCAGTCCGCGCCGCGGCGTCCGGTCGCGATGACCGTGTGATCCGCGAAGATCTCTATGTTCTCGTCGCCCTTGCGGACATAGACGCCCTTGCACTGGTCGCCCTCAAGAATTATGTTGTCGCACTCGTAGCCGAAGAGCATGTCAACGCCGTTTTCGATGAGATACTGCTCGATGGCATAGTATATATCCTGCGCCTTCTCGGTGCCGAGGTGGCGTATCGGGCAGTCAACGAGGCGAAGACCCGCTTTTATCGCGCGCTTTCTTATCTCCTTGACTTCCTCCTCGCGTCCGACGCCCTCAACATGGGTGTCCGCGCCGAACTCGAGATAGATGCTGTCGGCATATTCAATAGTCTTCTGCGCCACATCGTAGCCGATGAGTTCGGGGAGCTGACCGCCGACCTCGGGGCTCAGGGACAGTTTGCCGTCCGAGAACGCGCCCGCGCCGGAGAATCCGGTCGTTATGTGGCAATAGGGCTTGCAGTTGACGCACTTGTTGGTCTTCGATTTGGGGCAGCGGCGCTTTTCAATCGGCTGACCCTTTTCAACCATCATAATTTTCTTGTTCGCGCCCTTGCGGATAAGCTCAATGGCCGTGAATATTCCGGCAGGGCCCGCGCCGATGATAACTACGTCGTATTTCATTGGTACACCTCGTTCTTTATTCGGGAAGAGTTATCTCTTCGTTTATTCTTTCAACACCGTCCGTGCCGATCTCGTGAAGAGCCGGCAGGAAGAAGAGTCCGGGCGCTCTGCCGGACGGGAACAGATCGAGCAGCGGAACCATCACGAAAGCGCGCTCGTGTATTCTCGGGTGGGGCAGGGTGAGCAGGAAGCTCTCGCTCTTCATGCCCTCATAGAGCAGCAGGTCGAGGTCGAGCACGCGTGGTCCGTCTTTTATCGTCCTCACGCGGCCGTAAGCTCCCTCGATGCCGAGGCATGCGCCGAGCAGCATCTGCGCGGACAGCTCCGTCTCCACTATTATTGCGGCGTTGTAAAACAGCGGCTGCGCCTCATATCCGACCGGGCGGGTCTCATAGACGTGGGAGCACGCCGTTATTTTCGTTTTTGGCAGGCGGGACAGAGAGCGCACAGCGCCGTTTATGTTCTTCAGTCTGTCCCCCATGTTTGAACCGATCCCTATAACTGCCTGCATACAGTTTGCCATAAAATCTACAGTCCTTTCGATTGATGTTTCTTGCCCGTTTTATGTTTTTACTTTCTTTCCCTGTAAATGCTGACCGCGGCGAAGCCGAAATCCGCCTTCATCGGCGCGTCCGGCTTTTTGCAGGTCACTCTCACGCCCTCAATGGGCGGAAATTCTTCGAGCAGTGCATCGGCGACTCGCCGCGCGGCACGCTCAATGAGCTTGTCCTTCTGCGAGGAGAACACCCTGCGCGCGCATTTTATCATCTGCGCGTAGCTGACGGTGTCATTTAAATCGTCGCTCTCGCCGGCTTTTGAAAGCGGAATATCCGCCTCAATGTCGAGAATGAAGAACTGCCCGTCCTCCTGCTCCTCGGGATTGACCCCGTGATAGGCGAAGAGGCGAAGCGAATCTATAATTATCTTATCCACCGTCTGCCTCCCCGTATATCTTTTTCAGTGCGTCCGCGACGCGCGCCGACTGAACGGCGGAGAACACATCGTGGGCGCGGATAACATCTGCGCCGTTCAATATGCTCGCCGTGTGCAGCGCCACCGTTCCCGGGTCGCGCTTTGCGGCGTCCGTCTCGCCCGATGCCGTGCCGATAACGCGCTTTCGCGACGCGGCGGACATCAGCGCGCTGCCGTCGGTCTTTATCTTCCCGATATCCCTTATCAGGCGCAGGTTGTCCTCGTAGCTTTTTGCAAAGCCGATTCCCGGGTCGAAGCAGAGGCTGCTCGCCGGTATCCCGTGAGATTTTGCGACCCTCGCGGCTCTGCCGAAAAAGTCGAGCACATCGTCGGAGACTCCGTTTTCATAGACGGGGACAGCGTCCGCGCCGGCGGGATTGTGCATGACTATCCACCCCGCGCCGAATTCGCTGACGACCTTCGCCATCTCGTCGCTCGCTTCTCCGCTGACATCGTTGATTATCTTCGCGCCGTGCGTGAGAGCCGTGCGCGCGCATTCGGGATAGAATGTGTCAACGCTTATCGGAACGGTTATCCTGCCCTTTAACAAATCGAGCACCGGAATGAGCCTCGCGTTCTCTTCGTCGGCGGAGAGCCTTGTTGAGCCGGGGCGGGTCGACTGCGCGCCGACATCGATGATATCCGCGCCGAGCGCCTGCATCTCGAGCGCGTGCTCAAGTGCCTTCTGCGGCTCGTCCCATTTGCCGCCGTCCGAAAAAGAATCGGGAGTTATATTGAGTATCCCGCACACAAGGGTGTGGGAGGAGGTATCAAAAATAAATCTCTCCATAGTATCGCCTTATTTTGTCAGAAGTGATATTGCCTCGGCGCGCGCCCTCGCGTCCGAGCGCATCGTGCCGCGTAGAGCGGAAGTTCTCGTCTGCGCACCCGACGCACGCGCTCCGCGCATCGTCATGCACAGGTGCTCCGCCTCGATAACGACCGCCACGCCGAGCGGGTCGAGCTGTTCATCAAGAAAGTCTGCAATCTGCGAAGTGAGCCTCTCCTGGAGTTGGGGTCTGCGCGCGAAGCTGTCAACTATCCTCGCGAGCTTCGACAGACCGATAACTTTGCCGTCGCGCGGGATATATGCTATATGCGCCCTGCCGATAAACGGCAGAAGATGATGCTCGCACATCGAATACATCGGGATATCGCGGACAATGACCATCTCTTCGTTTTTCTCTTCGTTGAAGAGCTTGACATGGCGTTTCGGATCGTCCTCGAGCCCCGAGAAAATCTCTTCATACATTCTGGCGACCCGCGCGGGCGTTTCGACAAGACCCTCTCTGTCCGGATCCTCGCCTACCGCCGCAAGTATCTCGCGTACAGCCGCCTCGATTCTCTTTTTGTCCATCATTTCACCCCGGTTATACGAGAATAAATTCGATGACACAGTGGGTGTCGTCGGCGATATAATTTATCTGCGTTGTTGAAAATCCGCCCTTGCCCGCGTCGGCGATGCTGAGGAGTCTGTAGATCTCCTCTTTTTTCAGCAGTCCATCAATGGCGCGTTGATAAGCGTCTTCGGAAGAGAACCTGACGTCGAGCTTGTCGCCCGATTTATGCCCGCCGAACATATTTGAAAGAGCGGTTTTCGTCTCGGCATTGTAGCCGTCGAACTGCCTGCCGAGTTTGACGAAATAGTTGCTGTCCGTCGCGGTGCAGCAGGCGGACGCATCGGAAAACGTGTGGGTTTTCAGTATCTCTTCGTCCGTAATATTGAAATAGGTATAGCGTTTGTTCTGCGTCACTCCCTCGCCGATGGGATCGTCCCAGGTGAGGTCGAGGTTATAGGGCTTGCCGTCGATAAAGACGACATTCCACATATGTCCCTCGCTCGCGCCGTCCTCGCGCTTCGCCGTGCCGGTGATGACATAGTTTTCTATTCCCGCCTTGTCGAGCAGGAGCTTCGCCGCCTTTGCGTATCCTTCGCAGGAGGCGGAGCCGTTGACGAGCACGCCGTAAGCGGAGCTTGCAATGAGCTTGTCGGAGTCGGTATATCTGCACGAGTCGATTATCGCGTCGTGGATAAGCAGTTCCTTGTCAAAATCAGAAGCTTCTTTGACTATCTTTGCGCCGAGCTCATCCGCTTTTGTCTGAAGCTCGGCCTTTTTCTGCTCATACTCGTCTTTGGTCATGGCGTATTCGCAGCTGAACCAGAATTTGCGGTCTCTCGAGACGAGCATACATTCGCGCCCGAGCATTATCAGTTCCGGATTGTCGTACATAACGGCGAGCCAGACCTTTTCGAGCTCTTCGTTGTTGAGCTCGGGAATTTCAATTTCCTCGGGAAACGACTCAATGTCGCGGAGAATGGCGTTGTATGCGCGTTTCTCGTTCTCGTTAAGTTCGCCGAAGTAGTGCTTGAAGTCGCCGAACGCAGACACTTGTTCGGATGAGGGTATATTGTTCACCTTTTTCACCGAGCACCCGGTGAATATGAGCGTCAGCGCCAGCAGAAGCGCCGCAGGACACAGAAGCTTTCTTGCCAAATGACCGCCCCCTTGTTTTATAAACGGTTATTTTCCGCGCTTGCCGGGCGTAACGGTCAGCTCGCCGGCGGAAGAAACGGATGTATATTTTATATCTCCCGCCGCCATCGCAGAGAGAGTGCGCTCACAGCGCGAGAAATCGACTATTGATATGTCGGTGTCCAAAGAGTCGATTATCTGCGAGAAATAGTTGCGCCCGGAGGCGAGATAGGTCTTGTTGATATACTGCGAGAAAAGCACACAGAGCAGTTCGCCCTGCTTCTGCGCTCCGCCGCCCGACGGGGTCAGGCAGTAGCGGAAATATTTTAGCAGCGTCTCGCCCTTGACGGTCTGGTTGCCGGGCATGAGCGAGAGCGACAGCTCCTTTGTCTTATAGCTTATGCGCTCGGGCACGGATATCTGCGCGCCGGAGAGCACGTTGATGGCATTCTTGAACTGGCTCGCGGTCGAGACGGCGTATTTGTCCGCGGTGAATCCGCAGAGGGAGTCGATCGCTTTCTTGAGCTCTTTCGAGCCGCCGGTCTTGTAGTGACCCATAAGACTGTCTTTGTTGCCGGAGACATCCGCCGAAGTGCTCGGATCAAAGGCGCACACGCGCACCTCGCCCGAGTCGAGATCGGCGTTGACCGCGGCGACAAAATATAGCTCATCTTTTTCGTCCGAGACGCAGGCGAACATAAATGTCGCCTTGCCGCCGAGCGGCGCGATAGCCTCGTCGGTGCTCCCGTCGGAGGATTCAACTTCCTTTTCCGGGAACAGGTCGTTAATTGAGAGATGATGCGATTTGAACATATAGGCTACGGAGACGAGGGCGAACGCGAGCAGAAAGCCGACGAATCCGAGCACGAAAAGCCGAAACTGCTTTGTCTTTTTCTCCTGCGTTGTGCGGAACTTCATTCCCTTTCTTTTCGCCATGCTATCACCTCCGATTATTTATAAAGTATTGCCGCCGAATATGCGCCGAGCGGGACATTGAGTCCGTCGGCGGCGCTGCCGAAGAGCGCGGATGCGCCCCGCCAGCGTTCGGGAACAGTGTATTCTATCCCGTGGCAGTTCGCGTTTGCGATTATCAGCGCGCTGCCCGATTCGGAATTGCGCTCATATGCGATGCAGCCGAGCGCCGAGGATATGCAGTTGAACTCTCCGTCGATAAACGCGGGACAGAGCTTTCTGATCCTGCCGAGTGTTCTGTAGTGGTCGAGCAGCTCCGCGTTCTCATTTCCCCAGGGGAAGCAGGCGCGGTTGAACGGATCTTCGCCGCCCGTGAGTCCGACCTCGTCGCCGTAATAGACGCAGGGAACGCCGGGGAGCGTGAACTGCAAAACCGAGGCGAGCTTCAGAAGGCAAACGCCCTTTTGATATTGCTCTTCAGTCAAGATACCCCTGTCGCGCCCGTTTTCGGGGCGCTCGATATCGCCGCGTCCGAGCCGCGTTATGGCGCGTACCGTGTCGTGGGTGCCGATATGGTTCATCAGCGTGTCGAGCGACGCGCGGGGATAGTGTTCGACTATGTTTTCAACGCATTCGCGGAGTTCTTCCGCGTTCGCCGTGCGGACAAAATCTATAACAGCATTTGCAAACGGATAGTTCATCACGCTGTCCAGCTCGCCGCCCTCGAGATATCTGCGACGGTGGCCGTAGCTTATCTTGTCGGTCGCGTCCTCCCAGACCTCGCCGTAGATAAATGCGTCTTTTTTCTCTTTTCTGACCGCCTCGTGGAAGCGGTCGAGAAATTCATCGGGCAGTTCGTCCGCCACGTCGAGCCGCCAGCCCGACGCGCCGAGTCTGAGCCAGTGCCGCGCAACGCCGTTTTCGCCGGTCAGAAACGCCAGTACGCCCGGGTCTGTCTCATTTAGCTCCGGCAAGATGTCAACGCCCCACCAGCAGGCGTAATCGTCCGGCCAGCAACGAAAATTATACCACGAACGGTAGGGAGAATTTTTGTCGCAATATGCACCCTTGCCGCCGTAAGACGAAAATTTGTCAAAATATCTGCTGTCGGCGCCCGTGTGGCTGAACACGCCGTCGAGCAGAATTTTTATCCCGTGCTCTTCCGCACTCTTGCAGAGAGACTTGAAATTCTCCTCTGTGCCGAGCATCGGGTCGATTTTCATGTAGTCGCCCGTGTCGTATCGGTGATTCGAGCGCGCGGAGAAAATCGGGTTCAAATATATGCAGGTGACGCCGAGGCTCTCGAGATAGCCGAGCTTCTCTTCGATGCCCTTGAGATCGCCGCCGAAAAAGTCGTATTTTTCAATTTTTCCGTCGGAGTCGGGCTCCCAGTCGGGCTCTTCGCCCCAGCGGGAGTGATATTCCGCCGCGGGCTTGTTCTCGGGCAGGGAAGTTTTGCCGGAGCGGCAGAACCTGTCCGGGAATATCTGATACATTGTGCCGCCGCGAAGCCACAGGGGCGTGTCGCAGTTTTCGCGGCATACGGTCAGCCGCCAGCGCGAGCCCTCGCCGATGACGGCGCTGCCTTTAGATTCAAGTGATATTTTTTTTGTGCCCCACGGGGTGTCGTATTCAAAAAAGTACCAGACTATCCCCGCGTTTTCGGGTGCGGCGGTTTCGAGCCGCCACCATTCCTCGTTTTCGCCCTGCATTCGCTCCCACGAGAAAGAAAAATCTTCTCTCTCGCCGCCGTCCGTCTCAAGAATGAGGCGAACCGCGCTGCACTGCTCCGAGCGGGGCAGAACTATCCTGAAAATCATATCCTCACCCGAGCGCACAGCCGCGCCGGGCGAGAGATGATATTTTTTTCTCGAGTTGTAGGGGATAAAATGCATTTAAATCTGCCTTTATTTCGTGAGGATATATGTGCTGTCGGTGTTTGAAGCCGAGCTCTTCATTTCAATGACCTTCTTCGAGGCGGGGAAGTTGCGCTGGGCGTCCGCCTTGAGGGAGCTGAGATCGACAGCGAAAGCGGAGACGTTCGCGCTCCAGAGAGAGCCGTTGTATATATCGCTGCTGCCGCCCGCAGCCGCTTCGCCCTTCATCGCGCAGATAACGGGAGTGCCGGAGCACGCGGAGACGCAGGAGTTGACGAAATTCACGAGCACGGCGTTTCTAGATACCGAGCCCTCGCCGTCAAATGTCGCAACGTTAGAATTTAAGTCGGGGAACTGCACGCCGTCGAGCAGTATTGCATCAATGCCGAGGTTCTTCACTTCCTTGACGACTTCGAGCAGATAGTTCTGAGCCGTCTGCGAATAGGGGTTGAGCCACGGCTTGCCGCCCTTGGAAGCCTCGTTGTCGAGCCAGATCATTTGAGTTTTGTTGTAGTGAACAGCCATGGTGCGGTCAATGCGCGGCATCTGGGTATCTTTGAAGCAGTATATGCGCGCAACGACTTTTATGCCGGATTGCTGGATTTTCTTGACGCTCTCGGCGGCGTTCGCCTGAGCCTTTGATGACGGAGCTTTGTCTTTTACAGCCGCTATAGACGAGGGATAGCTGAGATAGCCGGACGCATCTTTGAAGTCGATGACAACGGCGTTCTGACCCGCGCTCTTGAGCGAGGATACGAACTGGTCGAGTCCGCTGCCGCCCGCGAGCAGGGAGACATTGCCGACGCGCGCCTTTATTTCAGCTGAAGTCTGCTGATTATCGGCGGGAGCGGTTGTGTCATTCTTGCCGCCTTTGTTGTTCTTGTCTTTGTTGCCTTTGTTGTCCTTTTCGGCCTTCTGCGTGGTTTCGACATTCGCGTCGGAGATGCCGAGGAGCGTATCGGTGACGAAAAACGCCGCAGTGAAGACAACAGCCGCGCCGAGAACGCACGCGAGGACTATTCCGACTATCTTATTGCGCCTGCGCTCGGTGTAGCTCTTGCGGCGCTTCGAGCCGCCTGCCGCGTGCTTGCTGAACGCGGTTATGCTCCTGTGAGTGCCGGGAGAAAAATACTTGTCATATTTGCTGCGTTTTGCCATTTTTCATCATCCTCTGTGCCGCGCGGCGGGCATGACATGACCCGTCGGCGTCGGAATTTTTTAATTAATTATGAGAACAGGGAGCTGCCCGAGAAGCCGGAGAACGCGAGCGAGAGCAGCGCGACGTAGACGAACGCCGCCGGAGTGCCGCGGAAGGCTTTGGGCATATCCTGATTCTGCGAGATTATGTGCAGACCCTTGCATATGAGCGTCGCCGCGAGAATGAACGCGAGACCCGCGCCGATGCCGGAGCCGATGCTCTCGGGGAGAGTATAGGCCGCGCTACGGTTGAGCAGGGGAGTTGCGAGCACAAGGGTGTTGAGCGCCGCCATGCCGAGCGTGCCGAGGAATTTCTCGGTCGCCCCGAGGGCGAGCTTGAGTATGAGTCCGGTTATCAGGAAAACTACGATAAGCACGCCGCTGAACATTGCAAAATGCAGCGCCGAGGGCAGGGTGCTGAGCACCGGTATCATTTCGAGCGCGCGGCAGGCGAGTGCCGTGACGGTCGAGAAAAATGCGATCATCGCCGAGAACATCCAGAGTCTGCGCGGCTTCTTCGCGAGCATAAGAGCTTCGCTCGCCGCGTATCCGCCGTTGAAGACGAGATTCTGAATGAACACTGTGTAGAGTGCTGTGGAGAGCAAATCAAAAAACCAGGTCATGTTCATTTGTCTCCCTCCTTCTTCTCGTCGGAGTCAAAATCCTTTGCTTCGTCGAACAGGCGGTTGAACACCGAGCCGTAGTCCTTGTCATCTTCGTCTTCGTCGTCTTTGGCGAAGATATCGGAAAGGTCAAATTTGCCCTTGCCGTCGAGCGGCTCAAAGTGTGCCAAGTCGTCCTCTTTGGGGTCTTCGGCTTCAACGGTCTCTTCGACTTCGACAGTCTCTTCCGCCTCAACAGTCTCTTCTGCTTCGGCAGTCTCTTTTTCCTCTTCTGCGGGAGCCAGATCCTCGGGAAGATTCTTCTTGCTGACTATGACGGAAGTTTTCTTTATCTTCATCTCCGTCTCTGCCGAGTGCTCGGGGAAGCGCTTGTTTATCAGCGCCTTGAGCGCGGCGGCGAAGAACGCGAGGAACAAAAATCCGCCAAACGGCATTAGAATCGCCGGGAAGGCCATCGGGACTTTGATATTTGCGCCCCATATGGTGCTGTCTCTTATACACATCTCCGAGCCCACGAGACCGTACTAGATC
>ERZ1503906.255-NODE-255-length-11104-cov-7.322201_pt1 | contig 11104 bp, 9 predicted proteins | sample MGYA00572334_ERZ1503906 | MGnify/ENA primary metagenome ERZ1503906 (study PRJEB39906, sample SAMEA3182082) | gut metagenome | biome: human; feature: gut; material: Stool; isolation source: human stools | place: Canada | collected 2012-12-04 ...
CGAGATCTAGTACGGTCTCGTGGGCTCGGAGATGTGTATAAGAGACAGGAGGATAACGGTCCATAAAACTTTTCCTATTGTCATGCTACGGAATCCGTCAACGTAAAGGCGGAATGTCTTATATAACAGATTGTTCTTGCTCATATTATAGCGGTCTTTTAGTGGTTGTAATAATTTCACTTTAATAATTTGTTTGCAAATATATATCATTAAAACCAACTTCACAACTTTTTACAGAATTAATTTCTTTGCAACACGAAAAAAAACGCCAATCACATTAAAACCTTGTGCTGCGGTGGGTGTTTATATGCTTATACATATATTAATTATATGCTTGTTGCAATTATGCAACATACATTATTATAAATATTCAACTTTTATGACTAACTTTGCAAAAATTATCTAAAAATTACATGTTTTTAGGTCTAGACTGAAATGAGATTACAACCGGCAGCGATGCCGCATATAGTTACAAAACACTAAGAACAATTTGAAAACACCAAAACTCAATATAAAAAGGCCTAACTTCAAGTTAAGGAGGCCGAAGCGAAGCGACCTGACCCGACTCATAAGCATCGACCATCTCTGCATAACGCTGCTTGTGCTGTTCATGGGTTGGTTGCTCGCCTTCGCGTCTATAAACCTCACGGTGGTGAACCCCGTGAAGAAGGCTTTCAGCGACTTCTCTATGACTGACGTGTTCTACGAAATACAGAACAGCAGCGGCGTGAAGGAGATAAACAACGACATCGTGCTGGTGGATATGACCGAACTGTACGACAGACGCAAGATTGCCGACTGCATGACGAACATAAACAAATGCAACCCGAAGGTGCTCGTCGTCGACCTTATCTTCGAGCGCCCGAGCTACGACGAGGGCGAGAACGAATATCTCATCAATGCCGTATCGAGTCTCAACAACGCTATGTTCTCGTGCAAACTCACCGACTACGACTACATCAACGACCGTTTCAGAAAAGTGCGACGCTCGTTCTTCAGCTATGAAGGCGACGGCATAACATGGGCTTTCAGCAATGTGATATCGGGCGAAGGCTACGGCTGCATAAGAAAATACTCGCAGAACGAACACATCAACAACAACGTGATTTACTCGCTGCCATACATGGCGGTATGCAAATACACAAACACTAAACCGGAGGAGGCGACTCCGAAACAGCGCAACATCGAATACAGCCACACCGACTTTGTGGTGATTCCGCACAACGATGTGCTTAAATACAAAAACTTGATAAAGAACAAGATAGTTATTCTCGGTACTATCAACGAGGAGGCTGACACGCATATCACGCCGCTGGGCAAGATGCCGGGCATGAAGATTCAGGCGTATGCCATGCTCTCGTCGATGTCGCACCACAAGGTGTTCGTGCTGAACGACTTCTTCTGCATTCTGCTCACCATCGTGCTCTGCTATATGTCGTCGGCTGTGGGATCGTACCTCACACAGAAGCATAAGTATTACTATCTGTACTGGATAAAGTTCTACTACTTCCTGCTTACTGCGTTCCTGGTGTGGATCAGTTTCCTGCTCTTCTCGAAATACAACTTCTACATCAGTCTGCTATTCCCGCTCATCGGACTGGCTCTTGTAGAGACGGCGCGTCTGCAGTACAAATGGATTGTGATGATGCTGTCGAGACACACTAAACTGAAATTCATCAAAAAGTCAATATACTATGTGGAGAAATAAAAAACTAACAAGACTGACAATACTTCCGGCAATGCTACTCGCAGCTATGACTTCACTGGCTGCGCCGAACGAAGAGCAAGGCAAGTTGCTGCTGCATAAGGGCGACTCGCTCTATCGCCAGGGCAACTTCGAGGAGGCGGCTATCGCTTATCTCATTTCGGCTAATGAGGGCAATGCCGAGGCGCAGTTCGACATCGCCTACGCTTATTTCAACGGTGAAGGCATCGAGCGCGACTATGCTTCTGCGGCTATGTGGTTCAAGCGTTCGGCAAGACAGAACTACGCGAAGGCGCAATATAACCTGGCTTATTGCTATATGAACGGTCGCGGCGTGCCACGCGACTACGACAAGGCGTCCGACTTGCTCCACCAGTCTGCTAACAACAACTATAAGAGAGCGCAACTGACGCTCGCCGACTGCTATGCCAACGGCATTCTTGTGGAACAGAACGAGAAGGAAAGCCAGAAGTGGATGGCTATGGCTGCGAACTTGCAGCCCGAACAGCCCAAAACAGAGCAGGCTGCTCCTAATACCCCAGCACACCCAGCATCCCCAGCGCCCATAGTACCCCTAGCACACCCAGCACACCTAGTACACCCAGCACACCTAGCTCCCCTAGCACACCCAGCACCCCCACCCCAGAACCCATCGTTCATGCTTCTGCAAACAAAGCTACAGAAAAGCCTGACACAAAGAAGGAGACACTGGACGGCGACTTCGATATCGAGGTTGATATCCCAGGAATGAACAGTACGCCGAAACCGACAGCACCCGTTGTCGTTGCGCAGCCTGCAGCACCACAACCTGCAGCCCCACAACCAGCCGCGCCGCAACCAACAACAGAGCAACCAGCCGCGCCGAAGCCTACAGAAGAACAGCCGAAGCCTCGTATAATAAAGGGACCGGCACAGATTCAGACTGAAAAGGAAGCAACTCCGGCTGCACAGCCTACACTTGCGGCGGCTAACTCGGCTCCGATACTTAAGATTCTATACCCAGAGGACCAGTCGATGTTCCATACCGACCAGATAAAACTGAAGTATCAGCTGATTGCTGGCAACTGTGCAGACAGCACACGCATCGTAGTAATGGTGGACGGACAGCGACAGCCTACGACAAGAGCGGTGAGAGCTGCTAACACTATCGACGTAGACCTGCCACGCCACGACTGCACCGTGATGATGTACGCTCAGAACAAAAACGGAAACAGCGAGCCGGCAACGATACGCCTTATCCGAGAGGCTACGTCAATGGAACTGCCGAAACTCTTCGTTGTGGCTATCGGCGTGGGCGACTATAACGACCCGAAACTGCCTAAACTGAGATTCACATGCAAGGACGCGAAGGACTTCTCGAAGGCTATCACATCAAAGAAGGGACTGCCCTATGAGGATGTGCAGGTGAAGATACTCTGCGACAACGAGGCTACACGAGCTGACATATTCGAGGCTATGGAATGGCTGAAGCAGGAATCGTCGCCTAACGATGTCTGCATATTCTTCTTCGCCGGACACGGAATGCGCGACGAGAAAGACCGATTCTACTTCATGCCTTACGGATGCAACACGAACAAGTTGTATGAGTGCTTCAGCGCTTCCGACTTTAGAAACGAGGCGGAGGATATTCACGGCAAACTCATCGCCTTTGTAGACGCCTGCTATTCGGGCGCTCTCTTCGAGGGCGGCAGATCGGCTGCCACAACCCACTTCATCGAGCAGTTGAAACGCTCGAAGAACGGTATGCTGCTCTATGCCTCAAGCTCGTCGGACACAAAGTCGCGCGAGGACGAGTCGTGGGAGAACGGCGCATTCACCAAGGCGCTGGTAGAAGCTCTAAACGGAGCTGCAAAGGAGGAGCACGCTGAGGGTCTCTCTACTCAGGAACTTGAGCACTTCCTCTACAAGCAGGTGAGAAAACTCACCGACTTCAAGCAGACACCGATATTCATTAACCCAAGTGGAATTGAGCACTTTAACATTTTCAATTATGAGAAATAAGACACTTGTGGCTCTCGCCACCTTGCTTTTCGCATTCGCTCCGATAGCAGCCAGCGCACAAAAGTACGTGGTCTACTCTGTTGTGGGCAAGGCTTACATACAAGAGGGCAAAACATTTACGCCGCTCTCTGCAAGAAAATACGTCACACCGACTACGAAACTCAAGATTTCTTCTGAGAGTGCGGTGACTATCATTGACGAGAACAAGCAGAAGATGCTGTCCTTCACACGCGAGGGAGTGAACACCGTAGGCAGTCTTGTGAGCATGTCGTCGAAGCGCACCAAGAATCTCACGAAGCAGTATATGGGCTATCTCGTGAAGCAGCTATTCAGTTCGTCTAAGAAGATGGTGCATCCCGACACCTACATGCAGGTGACCGGCACATCGTATCGTGCTGCGTCTAAAGACTCGCTCATGGCGGCTCGTCTTATTGAGATTCTCAACGAAGGCACATCAGCAAAAGGTTCTGCAGAACAGCAGCTGTTCAACAGCGAGAACGCCATTGCGTCTGACTTCGACGTGAGTCTCGAACTTGTGGACGTTGAAACCGGTCTGCCGCTTGCGAACAGCGCAAAGCGCAACACGCCATGCTACGTTCGCGTGAAGAACAACACCGAGGAGACACTCTACGTCAACATCCTCAACATCGACAAGGACGGCAACAAGTATCTCATCCTGCCTATGGACGAAGAGGCAACGTGCTCAAACCTGCTTGTTCCGGCTAACAGCACCGTAGGTTTCAAGTCGGAGCCGTTCATAACGCCGGACATGCCGTCGCACGACGCATTCGTGCTTGTAGCAACTGAGGAGCCCGTCAACTTCAGCATCATGATGAACCCGCTCACAAAGGGCGACATACAGCAAACCGATGCAAAGGTGGGCGTGGCAAGATTCAATCTTCTCACAGAATAGTTCTGCCACACATTATATTATATACATCATCAATATATTATATATAGCATTCATTAGATTTATATATATCATTCATTGGAATCATGTATAGCATTCATTAGAATATCAACTAAAAAAAACAGACTATATGCGACACAAACTATCGGGAATCGTATTGCTTCTCACCCTTCTCGCTACGCCTTCAGCTATGCAGGCACAGAAAGACCGTTTCGACAAGAAGAACGCCGACGAGTTCGTATACGAGCAACTCTCAAAGAACACGGGAGGAGAGGACTTCTGCAAGAAACTGATACTTAACAAGCAGAACCTTGCAGACACCAACGAGGAGAGAATTAAGTTGCTGCCAGGCAAGTCGTTCCAAATCAATTCGCTGCGTTCAGACGTGTTCATCGACGCAAAAACATGGAAGCCAGTGTTCGACCATAGTTATCCTATGGAGTCGGCGGTGAACTTGTTGATGAACTTGGCAGGCAACTGCAATGTTACACTCACCCAGCATCAGTACGGCAACGTGAAGAAGACGCTCACCATGCCGCTACACTCGGTTTTCTTCGTGCTGACAAACGAGATGGACACCTACTGCAACGTAACACAGATAGACAAAGACTTGATAAAGGCAGACCTTGTTATGCACAACCCCAAACAGAACATCATACATCTCTTCGTAGTGAGCATTCCGACCAACGAACTGTTCAAGAACGGAGGCAACATAAAGGCTGAATTATACGCAAACATACCGCAGAACGACATTAAAAACATATATAGCAAAAAAAGAAAATGAAAATGATAACACAAATCAAAAGCAGACTATTTCTTTTACTATTGGTTTTAACATGTGCAGGCAGCGCGCTTGCCGATACAACATTCAAGATTACGGACGGCGTTGTTGAGTCGCAGCTGAAAGACCGTATGGAAGCCAACACAAAAGCGTTGCTCGACGCATTCAGAAAGGCTGCCGACGACGGCGAAAAGACCGTGAAGCTCTCGAAAGACAACGTATCGAAAACGGCTATCGAGGAGATTCGCGAGATATGGAAAAGCAGCGCTTTGAGCTGTCCGCCGATGAGCATACGCTGCCGTTGCTTGCAGACTAAAGACGGCTATCAGGTGCGTGGCATTCCGGTAGACATGCTTGAGGCTGACGAAGCTGACGCACGCCAGGAACTCACCGTAAACTACGACCACAACGGACTCATCACAAGCGTGGCTATCGCTATCGAGATGAACCGCTACGAGGAACTGATGGCTGCAAAGGAGTCGGAGCTCGACTATGCAAGACGTCAGATTATAGTCGACTTCATAGAGAACTTCCGCACGGCGTACAACCGCAAGGACAATGCGATGCTCAACAGCGTGTTCAGCGACAAGGCGCTCATCATCACCGGACGCGTGGTGAGAGAGAAGCCGAACAGCGACATGACTAAAATGACGCTTGCCAACAACAAAGTGGTATACATCAAGCAGACAAAGCAGGAGTATCTGTCCAAACTCGCAATGGTATTCAAGACAGTGAAGTTCATCAACGTGAAGTTCTCAGACATCGAAATAGTAGAACACCCGAAGTACGACAACATCTACGGCGTGACGCTGAAACAGTTGTGGAAGACCGACCGCTATCAGGACGAGGGCTATCTCTTCCTGATGGTTGACTTCCGCGATTCGGACAATCCTCTCATCCAGGTGCGCACATGGCAGCCGTACAAAGACACGGCAGGCAACATCGTGACACAGAAGAAAGACGTCTTCCACCTCGGATCGTTCAGAATAGTAAGATAAAGACTTGACTAAAAAACAAACAGACATAAAACATAAACATTTAACGTAATCATTATGAAAAGAATTATCTCACTCGCCGTGATGTGTCTCATGGCGTGCGTCGCTTTCTCACAGAACCTGCTGGAGATTACAGACATATCGCAGCCTAACGATGTGTATACCGGCGACAACGACAGAGCTGCTGTCATCTTCAAGTGCAACCAGTCGATTCCGCTCACCTTCGAATCGTCGATGGACAAGAGCGCTACGCCCTACAACACCGAGCTTGAAGGCTCTGACATGGTTTACTACATCGAGTTCCCTACCGGACAGAAGTATCGCGGACGTATGCTCACCATCACTTCGCCGGGCTATGCGCCAGCTACCGTGTTCATCGACGACTTGCAGCCGAAGCAGGTGCTCACCTATCAGGCTATCGACCCGAACAGCACCGTCGACGCTGGCTGCTACCGCGGACACCGCAACAAGGGTATGGAGGAGCTCAAGAACATGAACTATCAGGAGGCTCGCGACCAGTTTGTCGTGGCACGCGGCTGTACTGATGTCGACTCGCTTGAGAACGAGAACAACATTGCTCTGGTAGACACCATCCTCCACTACCGCGAGATTGGCGAACAGAAGTTCAAGTTGCTCGACTACTACGGTGCCAGCGAGTACTACAACCGAGTTATGGAGCTGAATCCGTACGACAACCTCGCTGCAAACCGCTACAACAACTGCCTCACGAAGTTCTTCAGCGAGTGCGACATGACCTACAAGCAGGCGGACTTCTACTACAACGAGAAGCAGTTTGACAAGGCACGCGAACTTTATGCTCTGGCTGTGAAGAACAACTGCCCTACAAAGGTGCAGGCGCAGGAGCAGATAAACCGCATCGACCAGATTAAGGTAGACAAGAAGAGCCACGCAAGAGTGTTCACATACGAGTTCTCGAAGGACACCCCTATCGGCTTCTCTTACGGCAAGTACAAGAAGCATAAGGTGGGCGGATTCTTCAGCATGAGCCTCAACTCGAAGGTGTTCGAGATGATGCGCAACGACTGCCGCACTCCGGATATGCCTGAGGTGAACGTCAACTTCGGTTGGACGGTGAAGATTGTGAATCCGGTATGGATATTCTTCGGTCCGGGCGCAACAACCAAGGTTTACTACGGCAAGTACGAGGTGACCGACGACCACGACGACATCTATCCTAACAAGAAGGGCTATCCTAACGACCCGGACGGTGTGTTGAAGCCGAAGGATGACGAGAAGGAGAACAAGAAGATTCAGGAATACACCAAGGACGACCAGAAAGCGAACCTTGCATGGGCTATCTCGCCAGTTATCGGTGTCTGCGCCAAGTATTCTTACTTCGCACTCCGCCTCACCTATCAGTATCGCTTCGCTATGGACTCTCATCTGAAGGACTTCATGGGCAGCCAACGTTTGTCAATCGGTGTCGGTGTTAGCTTCTAACACCACGCACAAACAATCAGTCGGAAACACAATACAAGCATAAGAAAATGGTAAACATCGGACAACTCATCAAGGAAGAACTCGAAAAGCAAGGACGGTCGGCAGGCTGGCTTGCCAAAGAGCTTCACTGCAACCGCTCTACTGTATACAGAGCATTAGGACGTAACAGTATCGATACTGCCATGCTTGCAGACATCTCGAAGGCGCTGCACAAGGACTTCTTCAAAATCCTTTCTGACAGCCTTTAAGAAATCCGGGAAAAACTAAGACATTAACACTATATAAGGTGGAACAATCATACGTATTGTTCCACCTTTTTTGTGCAATAACAATACGAGAGACGTATTATAGCCATAAAAAAACGGCTATCAAGAAGCTGTTACACTTCTGATAGCCGTAATATTCTATAATCACGAATTAATAATTAGCAATTAATAATTAGCAATCACCAATTAATAATTAATAATTACAAATTAATAATTTACTTCACGAGTACCTTCTGTACTGTGCCGTCAGCGAACTTCACGATGTTGATACCCTTCTGCAAAGCGTTGAGCTTTGTGCCATTCACTGTGTAGATGCCCTTAACAGCGTTCTGCACGGTAGCGTTGTTGATTGCTGTCGGGTCAGCAAACTGCTCGAAAGCCGAAACCTCAGCGAGCGACGGGTAAGAGTAGACATAGAGGTTGCAAATCACAGCGAGATACTTTGTCTTTACGCTCTCCGGGAAGATGTAGCTAAGCTCCGAAACCTCCTTCAAGCCAGAGAATGTCTTCGCCGTGTTCATGCGTGTGAGGTCGTCGCCCACAGCAATCTTCACGTCCTTGTTGACGTAGTTCATCTCGTTGTTGTCGTTCTCTGCGTAGTTCTTGTTCGGAATGTTCACAACAACCTTTGCAAGGTCCCACTGCTTGCCTTCCGGAGCCGTGAAGATAACCCACACGTCGTCGCGGTGTGTAGACGGCGCCTCGATATCGCTGAGAGCCTCGTCAGTCTTGTTGCCATCGGTAAGACCGCTGACATCATACTTCTTGAAAGCTGCCTCGAAAGAGTAGTCGTTCTCATAGTGGCGCACCTCAGCCTTCTTGCCATTGAGCACGTTAGGCTGTGTTGTAGCGTCAACCTCTACCTGCACTGTTGCCTCCTCGTAGTCGTCACCATTCACGACGCGGATTGTAACGATATCGTCGCCCATGCGCTGCTGAGCAGTCAGCGGGATGATGAATGTCGACTTCTTGGTGTTCTCCTTGATTGTGCCGATCTTCACGTTGCCGTTCTTGCTTGTAGCCGTACACTTGAACTGCGGGTCCTTAGCCACCTCGCCGAGGTCGTACGTTACGTAGATGTTGTTGTTCTCGCCGGCGTTGATAGTCATCTGCTCAGGCGAAGCCGAAATCTTCATGCTGTTGTCCTTCTTGCCGTAAACCTCAAACTCCCAGATGCGGAGGATGCCGTTGACGTGCGGAACGAGCTTCACGTAGCGTGCACGCATCGGAGCGATGTAGTCGGTCTTGATGCTCTCGCTCTGGCGGTTGTATGTGTCTACAACAGTTGTCCAGTGTTCGTTATCCTCAGAGAGGAGGATCTGGTAAGAGTCAATCTGGTCTACGCCTGATTCTGGACCAGCGTTGCCATCGAAAATCTTGAAGCTATAGATGCGGTAAACGCCCTGGAGGTCGAATGTCACCCAGTTGTCAGCACTTACGTTGCACCACTTGTCCGATGCGGAAGTAGGATTGGTCACACCGTCAATAATCTTATCTGGCACCTCCTGATAGTTGGTAGAGCCGCTGTAGCCGAGCACCTTCTTCTGGTAAACCACGTTGTAAATCTTCTTGTATTCCTCCTCGGTCATTACGTCGAGGATATTGCTTGAAGTAGTAGATGTGCCGATGGCGTTAGTCACCTCTACGCTCACGCGCTGCTTGCCCACCTTCTCGGCAACTACGGTGATAGTCTGGTCGGTGAGAGAGAAGCCGTCAGCGAGCTTCAGACCCTCAGGCAGAGTCCACTTGAAGGCAGTCGGATTACCCGTACCGTTAGCTGTGATAGTAGCGCTCTCGCCCACCTTCAGATAGCTGTTGCTGATATTGAACGAAACGATCGGAGCAGTAGCCTGCGGGAAGTCGAGCACGATGCTCTTGCCCTTCTGCTGGCGCATGTCCTTCATAACCGGAGTAACGAAGAACTTAACGTAAGCCTCGTTGTCCTTACGCTGGAATGTAGGAACGTAGAACGCCTCATCGCGAGTCTGTCCAACCAATGTCTGTGTGCCGTCCTCGTTCTCCTTATAGATATCGAAGTGGTCGAAGTCGGCTGTATAGTCGAAGTCCCATGTCAGACGAGCGTCGCCCTGCACATTGCCCAACACGCTTGTCGTAGCGAGGTTCTTCACCTCGATAGCCGCGGGAGCGTAGTTTGCAGGCAGCACAGAGAGTTCGCCGAGCGAGAACTTATAGTCGTTGAGCACAGAAGAAGTCTTCAGGTTAAGCGCAATCATGTAGATTGTCTTGCCGTTGAGCGAAGAAAGGTCGTACTCAGCTATTGTCCAACCGTTCTTTGTAGTGGTAGTCGGGTTAGCGAGAATTGCGTCCGGATTTACCGAACTTGTTGTAGAGAGCTTCACCTCTACAGAGCTGTTTGCAGAAGCCTTGTAGACGAGGCGCAATGTGCCGCCGTTCACAGCAATCTGAGTCTTGTACAGACGCCAGAGGTGGTCGCCCTTTGTAAACTCGTTGCCGCCGTCAACCTTAAGGCTCGAACCGAAGTTCCATGCGTCGTCCCAATCAATCTTGATAGAACCGTTGCCCTTGTTCTCGAACCAGTAGCGCCATGTAGGCATGATGCTCTGCACGCCAGAGTGGTACCAGTCTTGCGAAGCCTTCACCTCACCCTCTACGAAGCGGTGCTTGCCTACACCTACGCAGAACGATGTAGTGAACGGCATAGAGTTGATAACCGAACGCTCGAGCACGCGGCCAGATACACCGGGCCATTTTTCTGCTATGACAGACGGGTCGCCCTCGTAGTTTGTCCACATCTGCATCTCATACTCGAATGTTTTGTTGATAGCGTTGTATGCGTCAGGACCTGTATCGTTCTTGCCGAGCAAGTTGCGCACGTTGTCCTTCCAAGTCTTCTCCTCGGGGCAGAAGAAGTCGAGCGAACCTACGTGTCCGTATGTAGGCATAGCAGCGTTGAGGCTGTCTCTTATACACATCTCCGAGCCCACGAGACCGTACTAGATCTCG
>ERZ1503906.286-NODE-286-length-10389-cov-6.203987_pt1 | contig 10389 bp, 7 predicted proteins | sample MGYA00572334_ERZ1503906 | MGnify/ENA primary metagenome ERZ1503906 (study PRJEB39906, sample SAMEA3182082) | gut metagenome | biome: human; feature: gut; material: Stool; isolation source: human stools | place: Canada | collected 2012-12-04 ...
TCTCTATTCGTCGGCAGCGTCAGATGTGTATAAGAGACAGCCATAGCACAGCGCACTGCGGCAGATTACATTTAATTATACCACGCAGAAAGCTTTCGGGCAACATAAAAATCGTCATATATCAATTTCCCCTATAAAATGTAATATATACAGGTATATATTTGGCGCGGCGCACCTTGACAAAATCCGCGGATTGCAATAAAATTTAAAGGTAATTTTATTTTTATACGGAGGGATACAAGTGGGCAGCACTATTGCACAAAAGCTTATAAAAAGCCACCTGCTCAGCGGCGACATGACCGTTGGCAGCGAGATCGGTCTGAGGATCGATCAGACTCTCACTCAGGACGCCACAGGCACCATGGCATACCTTGAATTCGAGGCTATGGGAGTCGAGAGAGTAAAGACCGAGCTTTCGGTCGCATACATTGACCACAACACTTTGCAGACCGGCTTTGAAAACGCGGACGATCACAGATTCATCAGGAGCGCCGCGAAAAAGAGAGGACTGCTTTTTTCACGCCCCGGCAACGGCATCTGCCATCAGGTGCATCTTGAGCGCTTCGGCATCCCCGGCAAGACGCTCATCGGCTCGGACAGCCACACCCCGACCGGCGGCGGCATCGGCATGCTCTCGTTCGGCGCGGGCGGACTCGACGTCGCGGTTGCGATGGGCGGCGGCGCATACTACATAACTATGCCCAAGATGACGCGCATAAACCTGCACGGTGCGCTTTCACCGTGGGTCAGCGCAAAGGATATAATCCTCGAAGTTCTTCGCATCATGTCCGTCAAGGGCGGCGTGGGCAAGATAATCGAATACGGCGGAGACGGAGTCAAGACTCTTTCCGTCCCCGAGCGCGCAACTATAACCAACATGGGCACGGAGCTCGGCGCAACGACCTCTGTTTTCCCCTCCGACGAAGTGACGAAGGCTTTCCTCGCCGCTCAGGGCAGAGAGCAGGATTGGGTCGAGGTCAAGGCGGACGACGATGCAGTCTATGACGAGGTTATCGACATAGATCTCAGCACCCTCGAGCCCCTCGCGGCAATGCCCCACATGCCCGACAACGTAAAGAAAGTTTCAGAAATAGGCGAGATAAAGATCGACCAGGTCTGCATCGGCTCCTGTACGAACTCCTCGCTCTACGATATGCTCAAGGTGGCGGCTATCCTCAAGGGCAAGCGCGTCGCCCCGAGTGTCAGCCTCACTATCTCCCCCGGCTCGATGCAGGTTCTCAGAATGCTCTCCGAGGACGGCGCACTCTCCGACATCCTCGGCGCGGGCGCAAGACTGCTTGAGTGCGCGTGCGGTCCGTGCATCGGCATGGGTCAGTCCCCGAACTCCGGCGCTATCTCCCTGCGCACCTTCAACCGCAACTTTGAGGGACGCTCCGGCACTGCCGACGCGGGCGTTTATCTCGTCAGCCCCGAGGTCGCCGCGGCATCCGCTCTCACAGGCGTGCTGACCGACCCGAGAACCCTCGGCGAGGCGCCGCACATCACAATGCCTGATCACTTTGAAATAAACGACAATCTTATCGACAAGCCCGCTTCTCCGGAAGAGGCCAAGAATCTTGAGATAGTCTACGGTCCGAACATCAAGCCCGTCCCCAACGGCGACGCACTGCCCGAGAGCATCGAGGCCGAAGTCGTTCTCAAGGTCGGCGACAACATCACAACAGACCACATCATGCCCGCAGGCGCAAAGATTCTCCCCTACCGCTCGAACGTACCGTTCCTGTCGAACTTCTGCTTCAAGCAGTGCGACGAGAACTTTGCCGAGCACTGCAAGCAGGCTGGCAAGGGAATCATCATCGGCGGCAGCAACTACGGTCAGGGCTCTTCGAGAGAGCACGCGGCACTCGTTCCGCTGTATCTCGGCATAAAGAGTGTTATCACAAAGTCCTTTGCGCGCATACATCAGGCAAATCTCATAAACGCCGGTATCGTGCCGTTCACCTTCGCCGACCCCGCCGACTATGACCGCATCGAGAAGGGCGACAAGCTCGCGCTCGACGGCATCAGAGAGACTATTGAAAACGGCGGCGAAGCTGTTCTCAAGAATGAGACAAAGGGCGAGAGCTACAAGCTCTGCTACAGCTTCTCCGGCAGGCAGAAGGACATAATTCTCGCAGGCGGTCTGCTCAACTACACAAGAGAATCACACAAATAAGAGAGGAAGATAAACATGACAGAGGCACAGGTCAAGAACGCCGTCGAAAAATTTGAGGCTCTCATCCGCGCTCAGAGCGACCGTTCGGACAAAATAAAGGCTCAGGGCGATTTCATCGACTTCAAGTCGCTCGACAAGATCATCATCGGCGTCTGCGGCGGCGACGGCATCGGTCCGGTTATAACCAAGGAATCCGCAAGAGTTCTCGAATATCTGCTCGACGATAAAGTAAAGGCAGGCAAGATTGAATTCAAGGTCATCGACGGACTGACCATCGAAAACCGCGTCAAGGCAAACAAGGCTATTCCCGACGACGTGCTCGAAGAGCTCAAGAGCTGCCACGTTATCCTCAAGGGTCCGACCACTACCCCGCAGGCGGGCGATCCGTGGCCGAACATCGAGAGTGCAAACGTTGCGATGAGAAAAGCTCTCGATCTGTTTGCGAACCTCCGCCCCGTCAAGGTTCCCGAGCAGGGCATTGACTGGACCTTCTTCCGCGAGAACACCGAGGGCGCATATGCCGTCGGCTCGATGGGCGTCAATGTTACCGACGATCTCGCGCTCGACTTCGTCGTGACGACCTCCGAGGGCTGCGACAGAATAGCAAGACTCGCATATGACTACGCGCGCCGCAACAACAAGGGCCGCGTTTCGATAATCACAAAGGCAAATGTCATCAAGACCACGGACGGCAAGTTCCTCAACCTCTGCAAAAAGGTCGGCGAGGAATATCCCGATATCGTGACCGACGAGTGGTACATTGATATCACCACGGCGAAGCTCATCGACGAGAAGCGCCGCCGCGACTTCAAAGTCTTCATTCTCCCGAACCTCTACGGCGACATCATCACCGACGAGGCAGCCGAGTTCCAGGGCGGCGTCGGCACAGCCGGCAGCGCAAACATCGGCAAGCGTTACGCGATGTTCGAGGCTATCCACGGCTCGGCTCCGAGAATGGTTCGCGAGGGCAGAGCACAGTACGCCGACCCCTGCTCGATGCTCAGAGCGAGCGTGATGCTCCTCTCCCACATCGGCGAGCAGGAAAAAGCCGATCTGCTCGAGAGAGCGCTCGATATCTGCATGTACGAGGACAAGAAGCTCAAAATCACAGGCCGCGAGGACGGCTGCACCTGCAGCGAGTTCGGCGACTATGTCATGGAGACAGTCAGAAAAATCAGCGAGTAAAAAAATATATAAAGTCAAGCCGCAGCGATTTGTTTTGCTGCGGCTGTTTTGTTTTGCCGCGATGTGGGGATACGGAGAGACAAATCGGATTTGCCACAAAAACTATTTAAGCTCCCCTGCAGGGGGAGCTGGCTCGGCGTAAGCCGAGACTGAGAGGGTGTTTTGCTTCGCTCAAAGCAACAAATACATGCAGTAGGGGCGGATATTATTTGACCGCAAAATTTGTAGTGACTTATTGTCTTGTATTTTGTAGGGTGCGGCGACTCGACGCACCGACGCCGCGCGAGCGGCACAAAATCTTTGAAAAGGCTTGTTTTACCGACCGCTCGTAGGGACAGCCCTCGCGGCTGTCCGCTATCGGCGCAGCCGATACAACAATTTTGATTTGTTTATAATTGGCTTACCACCTTCGCGTCCCACTATAATCAAACTTTTCACACTACCCGCGTTTCGGCATTTCTTTTCTGTCTGAGAAAAGAAACGCCTGCAAAGAAAAGGCAGACTCGAGGTTTCACCCCGAGCCCCCCGCAACGCCGCGCCGCAGTACATAGTTTGCGGCTCTCAGTGGGCAGCTCGGCACATTCGCCCGCAAACTCGCTTCGCTCAAACAATACGGACTCGTTCGTCTTGCTTCGCAAGCCGTTCAGCCCTCTCAAAGAAAGCTATCAAACACTGCGGCGCGGCTATTGTAAGTCTGATTATAAGTGTTAGTCGAGTCGCCCGCTTTTGCTTTGCTATAATTCAAGTGTTCCGCAAATTCCAATTTACAAATGACCGCTTTTTTGAAACTATATTAAGCAAATTCGCGAGCATTGCTTTTTTGCTGTTATTCTTTAATTGTATTGAACTTATATTGACGCAAGAGTATAATTAATATATATTTTCAATTAACATCAATCCTAAAAAAGGAAGGTGCGGAAAATGAAAGAAGTGAAATCCCCAAAGAAGCCTCTGATATTCTACTACGGCATTGCGCTGCTCGTCATTGTGCTGTTCAATGTGATTGTGTCTCCCCTGCTCGTCAAGGCGCGGGTGACGGAAGTTGACTACGGCACATTCATGAGCATGATTGAGCAGAAAAAAATCGGCAATGTCGAGGTCGAGGACGATCAGATAATCTTCACCGACAAGGACGACGCGAAGAAAATCTACAAGACCGGCGCGATGAACGACCCGACGCTGACTCAGCGGCTCTACGACTCCGGCGCGAAGTTCTCAAAGGATATCGAGACGACGACCTCGCCGTTGGTGAGTTTCCTGCTGACTTTTGTGCTCCCGCTGATAATCTTCATCGGACTCGGCCAGTATATGGGCAAGAAGCTGATGGAACAGGCGGGCGGCAAAAACTCCATGGCGTTCGGCTTCGGCAAGAGCGACGCGAAGGTCTATGTCCCGTCGACCCAGGGCATACATTTCAGCGACGTTGCAGGTGAGGACGAGGCGAAAGAGAGCCTTTCGGAGATAGTCGACTATCTTCACAATCCAAAGAAATATTCCGATGTCGGCGCGTCGATGCCCAAGGGCGTTCTGCTCGTCGGCCCTCCCGGAACAGGTAAAACAATGCTCGCGAAGGCTGTTGCGGGCGAAGCGAATGTGCCGTTTTTCTCGATGTCCGGTTCGGAATTCGTCGAGATGTTCGTCGGCATGGGCGCTTCAAAGGTCAGGGATCTTTTCAGCCAGGCAAAAGAGAAAGCTCCCTGCATAGTGTTCATCGATGAGATCGACGCCATCGGCAAGAAGCGCGACGGTCAGTTCAGCTCCAACGACGAGCGCGAGCAGACGCTCAACCAGCTGCTCACAGAAATGGACGGTTTCCAGGAAAATATCGGCGTTATCATTCTCGCGGCGACGAACCGCCCCGAGACGCTCGATCCCGCGCTCACCCGCCCCGGCCGTTTCGACAGGCGCGTGCCCGTTGAGCTGCCCGACCTTGCGGGACGCGAGGCGATACTGAAAGTCCACGCAAAGAAGATAAAGACGGCAGACGATGTCAACTTCCACACGATAGCGAGAATGGCATCCGGCGCATCGGGCGCGGAGCTTGCCAATATTATAAATGAGGCGGCGCTGCGCGCGGTCAGGAACAACCGAACCGTCGTCAACGAATCCGACCTCGAAGAGAGTATTGAGACGGTCATCGCGGGATATCAGAAAAAGAACGCGGTGCTCTCGGACAGCGAAAAGAAAGTTGTCGCCTATCACGAGATAGGTCACGCGCTCGTTGCGGCGATGCAGTCGCACTCGGCGCCCGTGCAGAAGATAACGATAATCCCCCGCACCTCCGGCGCGCTCGGCTACACGATGCAGGTCGATCAGGGCGACAAATATCTGCTGACAAAGCAAGAGCTTGAAAACAAGATTGCGACATTTACGGGCGGACGCGCCGCTGAAGAGCTCGTTTTCGGCGAGATAACGACAGGCGCATCGAACGACATCGAGCAGGCGACAAAGCTTGCCCGCGCGATGATAACCCGCTACGGCATGAGCGAAGATTTTGACATGGTGGCTCTCGAGACGGTTTCGAACCAGTATCTCGGCGGCGACGCTTCGCTCGCCTGCTCCGCCGATACGCAGAATGAAATAGACCGCAAGGTTGTTGAACTCGTAAAGCGCCAGCATGAGAAGGCTTCGAAAATCCTCGCGGACAACCGCGGAAAGCTCGACGAGCTGGCAAAATATCTCTATGAAAAAGAGACCATAACCGGCGAAGAATTCATGTCCATTCTCGATAAAGGAGGCGAAAAGGAATGAAAAGGCGTTCCGGCTTCGGATGGATGGAGCTCATAATCGGCATTGCGCTCGCGGCGCTCGGAATATTCACTTTTATCTATCCCGACAATGCGGTGACGACCCTCGTTATTATCTACGGCATAATCGCCATAATAACCGGCATTGCGGATGTTGTGCTCTATGTTCGCGTTGACAAGCATCTCGGCTTCGGCCCGACTGTGTCACTCATTTCGGGCATACTCAGCGTCATGGCGGGCGTCATGCTGCTCGTCTATCCCAACGCGGGCAAATGGGTGCTCTCACTCCTGTTCCCGATATGGTTCATCGCGCACTGTCTCTCGAGGCTCTCGCACCTGAACACGATTCGGTTCATCGCGGGCAATTTCGTCTACTGGTTCACGATGATAGTCAACATTATCGGACTTGTGCTCGGCATTGTGATGATATTCAGCCCGAACATCTCGGTTGCGGCGGTCGCTTACATCGTCGGCGCATACCTTGTGCTGTTCGGCATTGACTGCATCATACTTGCGTTCAGCCGCATCGGCGAGGGCAAACAATACTGATAAAACAAAAAGCAAGGTCAAGCGTAGTTTTGACCTTGCTTTTTTCTGCTTTCCAAACAGTGCCGCCGACGGCGGCATATGGTCGTCGAGTCGCCGACCCCTACAAAGAATCTCAAATTCAACATTGAGCCATATTGATAAAAGCGCCGGAGGCGGGAAATTCCCTGTCTCCGGCGTTTTTATTTTATTCAGTCGGTCACGGACACGATATTTATCAGCACCTCGACCATCTTCGGCAATGCATCGACAGGTATCGCCTCATAGATACTGTGGAAATTCATGCCGCCGGTCGAGAGGTTCGGGCACGGCAGACCCTCAAACGAGAGACGTGCGCCGTCCGTTCCGCCGCGTATCGGCACTATCTCCGGCTCAACGCCCGCATCGCGCATGGCTTTTTCGGCGCGCTCGACGATATCCATATGCTTCTCGATTATCTCGAACATATTATAATAGCTGTCTTTTACATTCAGCTCGAAAGTGCCCTCGCCGTACTTTTCGTTCAGGAAACCGACGGTATCGGCGACGAACTTCTTGCGGCGCTCGAAGTTATTCTTGTCGTGGTCGCGGATTATCATATGCGCGCTCGCCTCGGTCTCGTTGCCGGCGATACGCGCCAAATGATAGAAACCCTCGCGTCCCTCAGTATGCGCCGGGGTCTCCCACGCAGGGAGCATATTGACAAACTCCGCGAGATACAGCGCGGCATTTTTCATCTTGTTCTTGGCGGTTCCGGGATGGGTGTTGACTCCGTGAACCGTGATATCTGCCGCTGCGGCGTTGAAGTTTTCGCACTCGATACCGCCGACCTCGCCGCCGTCAACAGTATAGGCAAAATCGGCGTTGAAGCGCGCAAAATCGAAGTGATCCGCGCCGCTGCCTATCTCCTCATCGGGAGTAAAGCAGATGCTCAGCGCACCGTGGCGGATATTTTTGTTCGCGTTGATTTCGGCGCACAGGGCGACTATCTCGGCAACGCCCGCTTTGTCGTCCGCGCCGAGCAGAGTCGTGTGATCGGTAACTATAAGCTCGCGCCCGATATATTCATCGCCTACCATTGGGGCGTTCGTGCCGTCAAATTTGATTATCTGCGGCTTGACGTTCGCGCCGCTGACATCGGGCGAAGTATCCATATGCGAGACAAGCCCTATCTTAGGGCAATTTTCGCAGCCATCGGATGCAGGGATATGCCCATAGACATAGCCCATTTCGTCGCGCATTGCATCGGCGACTCCCGCGCCGCGAAGCTCCTCGACGAGATAATCGGCAAGGACGAGCTGGGTCGCAGTCGAGGGCACGCTATCACTCGACTCGTCGGAAGTGGTTTCGAATGTCACATATTTCAGAAATCTTTCGGTAACGGTCATTTTTATCATCTCCGTTTTTTTGTCGGTTCAATGATAGCACAATCGGCGGAATTTGGCAACAGAGCGGTGAAAATCGGAGGAATATCGGTGTGTTTTGGGGCATGAGATTTCAATCGTAAAGCCGATGTGATTTTGTATCGGCTGCGCCGACAGCGGACAGCCGCAAGGGCTGTCCCTACGGTATTAAAATTAAATATTCGTGAAGATTATGTGCCACCTATGCGGCATCGGTGCGTCGAGATCGCCGCACCCTACAAGCTGCATGTATTTTGCCGTCGAACGATATCCGCCCTACTGCATCGCATTCACATAGTCACTCCAAATACAGAAAAACTGATACCTAAAAACAGGCAAAGCGAAAACTGCCCGTGCCACTTGCGTGACACGGGCAGCGTTCAATTATGCTTTGAGCTTTGGATTATGACTTAACCCTCAACATAAGCATACTGGAAGTACCAGTAGCCATAGGGGCTGTGCCATGTACCCTTGAGGGTCGGGCTCTGCAGCCAGAAGTCGTTGTAGTATGCAACGGGGATGCAAGCATAATCCTCGGACATGATCTTCTCAGCCTCGTGGAGAGCATCAAAGTGAGCCTTGGAATCGGCAACCTTGGACTTATCAATAGCGGCGTCGAAAGCCTTGCTGTTGTATTTGCCGTCGTTGTTGCCGTTGGACGAATAGAACAGCTCGATCATATTGGAAGCGTCGTTGTAGTCCATGACCCAACCGTTACGAGCCATCTCATAGTTACCGGCGCGGCGCTGAGGAGTGAAGGACGACCAGTCAACAACATCGATCTTCATGTTGATGCCAAGCTCCTTCTTGTAGACCTGCTGAAGATACTCAGCAACAGCCTTGTGGTAGCCGGAATCGTTGGTCGAATAAGTGATGGTCGGGAAGCCCTTACCGTCGGGATAGCCTGCCTCTGCGAGAGCCTTCTTAGCCTCGGCGAGGTTAGCCTGATAGTCCTTGCTGATATAGGTGCTGCCGCCGTTTGCTGCGATAGCGTTGTCAAGGAACATGCCGTCGCCGCTGTCAACGATGCTGGGTCCGACATAGTTGTAAGCCGGGCTGTAGGTACCCTGCATGATGGTGTTGGCAATATACTCACGGTCAATAGCAAGGCTGAGAGCCTTACGGACATTGACATTGTTGAAGGGAGCCTTATTAAGATTCATGCTGAGGTAATAAGTGCCGAGGATCGGATCGACATAGAAGTCGCCGCCGTCGGTTGACTTCTTGAGGCTCGGGATTTCCTCAGTAGGAACATCCTTGATCATGAGAGCCTGGCCGCTGGTGTAAGCGGTATAGGAAGCGCTGGAATCCTCAAGGAGGAGGAAAGTAAGCTGCTCGGTAACGATCTTGCTGTTGTCCCAGCCGCCCTTATAGTTGGGGTTCTTCTTGCAGACGATGCGCTCGCCGGGAGTCCACTCGGAGATCATGTAGGGGCCGTTGCAGACATAGGTCTCGGGCTTGGTTGCCCATTTGTCGCCGTTCTTCTCAACGGTAGCCTTCTGAACGGGGCTCATGGTGCCGAAAGCAACGATCTTATCGAAATAAGAGCAGGGATAAGCAAGCTTGATGGTAAGGGTCTTGCCATCCTCGCTCGCCTTGACATTGAGCTTGTCAATGTCGGGCTTTGTGGTCTTCTTGCCGTTCTTATCGGGATTGCCGATAGCATCCTGATAGCCTTCGATCATGCCGACAACAGTCTCGCCGTAGGGTGCGCCGACATCGGGATTGGCAATTCTCTTCATGGTGTACTCAAAGTCCTTGGCGTTGAGCTCGGTGCCGTCGGACCACTTCAGGCCGTCACGCATGGTGAAGGTCCAAGTAAGACCGTCAGGGCTGACGGTGTAGGACTCGGCCTGTCCGGGCTGAACCTTGTTGTCCTGGTCGATGATAAGCAGTGTCTCAAACAGAGTGATGAGCATGTTGCCGCCATCGACTGCACTGTTGAGTGCCGGATCGAGAGTTTCAGGGTTGGGACCGATCTGAACAGTGATTCCCTTCTCTGACTTCTTGCAGGAGCCCAGAACTGCGACAGCAGAAAGTGCGAGCACCAGAACAAGGAACAGAGATACGATTCTCTTGATCTTCATTGATACATCTCCTCTACAAATTTTTGCGGCTTTGCCGCTTTATATCCATTGCGCTCTTCGGCGCAACAAACACCGTTATTTTCAGTCCGCGACCTTGTCGAGGTGGTGGCACGCGGCGAAATGACCGGGGCTGACCTCTTTGAGCTGCGGGCACTCGTTGGCGCACTGCTCGTCCGCATAGGGGCAGCGGGTGCGGAAGCGGCAGCCGCTCGGAGGATTCCTGTCTCTTATACACATCTCCGAGCCCACGAGACCGTACTAGATCT
>ERZ1503906.313-NODE-313-length-9748-cov-6.854637_pt1 | contig 9748 bp, 8 predicted proteins | sample MGYA00572334_ERZ1503906 | MGnify/ENA primary metagenome ERZ1503906 (study PRJEB39906, sample SAMEA3182082) | gut metagenome | biome: human; feature: gut; material: Stool; isolation source: human stools | place: Canada | collected 2012-12-04 ...
TCTACACCTCTCTATTCGTCGGCAGCGTCAGATGTGTATAAGAGACAGGCCATACCTTTGCACGTTAAAAAGCTATGGTGATGGTTAACGGCACAACCTATGGTAAAAAAATTGAGGTTGAACATAAGAAACGGAAACAGAAATATAGATATAGAAAAATAAACCACCGTTTTTTAACATTTCAAGCCGCAAATAAGCCTTTTATTAAATTATTAATGTTAATATAAGAGAAATATTAATTATTTGCTTATTTTTAGAAAAAAAAGCATTTACTTTGCAGCCAATTTCATATTAGTAACGAAAAAATAGATATTTATGAGTGCATTCGGAATTTTTGCGGCGATACTGACATTTGTATATGTCATCTATTATGCAGTAATGATAAGCATGGATTTGTTTGGCAACAAGAGCCAACAAAAAGATAATGTAGAAGTCATTGCTTCGCTTGACAACAAGCATAATGAGGAAGCAGTTGACGAGACTCCTACATTTGTTGACGAAGAAGGTGTCACAGATGCTATAAAAGCACCTGCTGAAAACGCCGATACTACAGTCTCGGAGGATGTCAAGCATGAAGTGTCTGAGGAAGACATTGCTTCTGCCGACAACAATATTCTTTATAATGAAGCAAAGGCTGCAAAAGACAAAGCAGCAGAATTACAAATTCATTCTGATGCGGACTTTAATGCAGATCAATTTGATGATTGGTTCAGAAATAGTTTGATTGAAAAGGAATCTGCAACAGAAAGTTTCTCTTAATATATATGGCTATGAAGGGAAAGAAATACATATTTCTATTATTGGCATTGTTCCTCTTTACCCAAGAGACATTTGCCGTTTGTGGCTCAACCGATTATAGCGGTAGCAGTGGAAGACTATATAATATGGTTGTATATGTACTGGCAATGTGTTCCTATGTAATGCAGCTCATGTATGCTATAGCAACCTTGTTTTCACTCTATAGTGCAACAAGCATTTATATCAAAATGCAAGCAGGAGAAGAAGGCTTTACAAAAAGCATCATTATGCTTGTAGGTTCAATTCTGTTTCTGTTGAGTGCGACAATTGTGATGCCAGCTTTCTTCGGTTTCAACTATGGTGTAACAGATAGATTATTTTAATTTTTAATTTACATATATTTTAGACAACAAATGAATCAAACAATTGTAAAGTTCACGGCTTATGCTCAGGGAGCGGCAGCCGTAGCCTTCAAGAAGGCAAAGTCTTTGGTAAAGAACCCTCGTGTGGCAATGGTTGCAGCATTCTTGCTCGTATTCACCGTTTCTACATTTGCCCAGAATACCGAGGCTGGTATTAAGGCTATTACGACTTCAACTGACTCTTTGAAGAAGTATGTGCCTGTCGTTACTAATCTTTGCTATGCCTTGGCAGGTATCGTTGCCATCATCGGTGCAATTTCTGTTTACATCAAGATGAACAACGAGGAGCAGGATGTCAAGAAGAGTATCATGATGATCGTTGGTGCTTGTATCTTCCTCATCGCCGCTGCACAGAGTTTGCCATTGTTCTTCGGTTTGTAATCGTCGGTTATGGCAGAAGAAAGGGTTGATTACCCAGACTACCCAGTATTCAAGGGACTTCAAAAGCCCCTTGAATTTCTGGGTCTTCGAGGTAGATACATTTATTGGGCAGCAGCCACGGTTGGTGGAGGTCTTCTTTCATTTCTGATAGGCTACATCGTCTTTGGCTTCTTAGTTGGTTTGGTTTTGATAACATCAATTTTGGGATTCGGTGGTGCTATGACATTCATCAAGCAGCACAAGGGACTTCACTCAAAGAAGTCACCTACAGGCATTTTCATTTTTGCCCATTCTTCCCGATATTGATGTATTTTTTTATGTAAAGTTAATATATATGGTTGTTATTATTGTTATACTCGTATTCGTTTCCATCCTTTCAGGAATGGCTCTTTCCATTTGGGCATTTGGCACTGGTAGCAAAAGAGCCAAGATATTCGAGGACATCTATTTCAGCGTCGAGGATGTAGAGAACAAAGGAATCATCTACACCAAGAAAGGAGATTATTCGGCTGTATTGGAAATGGAGAATCCGATAAAGAAATATTCAGCCGACACAGATAGCTATTATGATTTTACAACTCTCATGGCATCAGTCATACAGGTGCTTGGAGAGGGCTATGCCCTGCACAAGCAGGACGTTTTTGTCAGAAAAAACTTTGATATGAGCAGAGTTGCAGCCAAAAAGAAGAAAGGTAGTAAGAAAGCCTTTCTTTCTGAGGCGTACTTCCGTTTCTTCAACGGACGTGAGTACACAGAGGCAACAACTTATCTTGTTATTACACAAAAAGGAAAGAAAGGAGGCATCCACACCTACGATAACTCCAAGTGGAGAGATTTCCTTGTGAAAATACAAAAAGTATCTGACCGATTGAAGAGCGGTGAGATAACTTGCCATTTCTTATCGGCTGCGGAATGCAAAGAATATGCAGACCGATTCTTTGCTTTTGACTTTAAGAATAAGAATATTTCCATGACCGACTTCAAGGTTGACAGTGAGAAGATAGGCATGGGAAATAAACAAATAAAGGTATATAGCCTGTTGGACGTTGACAGTATTGGATTGCCTGGCAATATACGTCCTTATACAGATGTGTCAGTCAACAATGCTGTAATATCACAAGATTTGTTGGCAGACATTGATCATGTGCCAGGTGTGGAATCTATAGTTTATAATCAAGTTATCTTCCTTCCTAACCAGAAGAGGGAAATGATGAAACTTGATAAGAAGAAGAACCGTCATGCCTCTATACCGAACCCGAACAATCAGATTGCCGTTGAGGATATCAATGCAGTACAGAATGAGCTTGCACGAAACGGAAAAATCCTCGTATATGCCCATTATAATCTAATCGTACAGACAAGTTCTGATTATGATTTTCAGAAGGTAACTAACAGCTTAGAGAATAACTTTGCAAGATACAACATACATATATCCAAACGAGCTTACAATCAGTTGGAGTTGTTTGTGGCAAGTTTCCCCGGTAACTGTTTCCGTTTAAATCAAGACTACGACCAGTTCCTTACATTATCAGAAGCAGCCTTGTGTCTTATGTACAAGGAACGTCAAGCCGTTGGTGACGATTCTGCTTTGAAATGTTACTATACCGACCGTCAAGGTTTGCCGTTGGCTGTTGACACATCGGGAAAAGAGGGAAAGAAGAGATATACCAATAACTCAAATTTCTTTGTTTTGGGTCCGTCTGGTTCCGGCAAATCATTTTTTATGAATACTGTTATGCGTCAGTATCGTGAGCAGGACACCGATATAGTCATTATTGATACTGGTGACAGTTACGAAGGACTTTGCAGCTATTTTGATGGAACGTACATCAGCTACTCCAAGGAAAAGCCAATTTCTATGAATCCGTTCAAGGTTACGGATGCAGAGTATAATGAGAACTTCGGAGAAAAGAAAAATTTCTTGAAGAGTCTCATATTCCAATTGTTCAAGGGAGCAGAGTTCCCAACCAAGCTTGAAGATGCAGTCATCAACCAGACAATCGTAGAATATTACGAGGAGTATTTTCATCCTTTCGAAGGTTTCAATGAGGAAGAGAGAAAAGAGATGAAAACCAAACTTTTACTTGAAGACAAGAAAAATGGCGAGTACGACAAGTTTGAAGAAGAACTTGAAGAGCGTTATGGCGATGAATACGAGATAGAGGAACTTGAATACAAGAAACTATCAGATCGAGACAAACGTATTTCAGAAAAGTTGAAAGCAGTAATCGAAGACAGAGCAGCTACAGAAGGCGAGAAGGAAGTTGCTCAACGAGCTTTGCAACGTCTTACTCCAGAAGTTATCGAGAACAAATATCTTATGCGTATAGAGCATCAGATAGATAAGATAGAGCGTCAGAAAAAGAAGTTGAAAGTTACAGAACTCAGTTTCAACTCTTACTATGAGTTTGCAGTAGAGCGTATTCCTCAGATAATGAAACAGCAGAATATTCAGTTCAACATCCATGACTTTGCAACAATTCTCCAAGCCTTCTACAAAGGTGGTGAGAATGAAAGCATCTTGAATAACGATATTGATGGTTCTCTGTTCGATGAAAAGTTCATTGTCTTTGAGATAGACAAGGTGAAGGATGATCCTGTTCTCTTCCCTATCCTGACCCTTATCATCATGGACGTGTTCACACAGAAGATGCGTATCAAGAAAGGTAGAAAATGCCTTGTAATTGAAGAAGCATGGAAAGCCATTGCTACACCAGTGATGGCTGACTATATTAAATATCTGTATAAGACTGCTCGTAAGCATTGGGCTATGGTGGGTGTGGTAACACAGGAAATCCAGGATATTACCTCTTCACCTATCGTTAAGGAAGCCATCATCAATAACTCAGATGTGTTCATGCTTCTTGACCAGAGCAAATTCAAGGATAAGTTTGATGACATCAAAGCAACCCTTTCTCTTACAGATATAGATTGCAAGAAGATATTCACTATCAACCGTCTGGACAACCATGAAGGTCGTTCACGGTTCCAGGAAGTATTTATCAAGCGAGGACAGGACGGTGAGGTGTATGGAGTTGAGGAACCGCCTGAGTGTTACATCAACTACACTACAGAGAAGGTAGAGAAGGAAGCATTCAAGTTCTACAGAAAACAGCTCAAAGGCAGCTATCAACATGGTATTGAGGTGTTTGTAAAAGACTGGAAGGACAGCGGACTTGACTGCACATCATTTGCCAAGCTCGTTATGAAGGAAGGTAAAATGTACAACCAAATGAATAAAAAATAATATGTTTATGCGTAGAATAATAGTTCTCATATTAATGTCAGCGGTTATTCAAACTGTGTCAGCGTTAGGGTGGCACAATATAAACGTTGACCTTACAACCATTACAGCAATGGGTACTGCTTATGGTGTGGAAGGAGCCGAGGAAGGTAATACAGCTACTGCTCTTGACTCCATATTCCAACATTATAAAAGCGGTGGCATAGCGATGGCTGGAATCTTTGTTTCAAAGAAGAATGACAGGGATGCAATGCGTAATCCAGGATTGTTCGCCTCTGAGGAGAACTATTATTATAAGCGCATATACAGCCTGGTGAAAGACGGCATAATGCCAAAGTTCATTACCGTTGCTGCACAGTTCCTAAAATATCCTGAGAATGTTCTCTATTGGGGGCCTTACCTGCTCAAAACAACTTCAAATGTTGAAAACCTCTGTAAAGAGTTTGAGCTGATTGCCACCAATGGTAAACGGTCATTCAAGGACATTAAGTTTCTGGTTGTCAGTGATGACCTGAAAAAGTTGTTTGACCTTGCCCAACTTGGAAATGTGGATTGGAAAGCTTTGCTTGACAAACTTGGGGATTTTGGCAAGGACTTGTCAAAGGATGATTTGAAGGAAGACATGAAACATTTCGGCGATGTCATTGCATCCGCAGGACAACAGACTATAGATGCCAACTTGGAGAAGGCAAGCAAGATTGGTAACATATTCCATTCATCAACGGATTCCATTTGGATGATGTACGATAAGTTCAGAGACACCTATGAGCAAGTGAAGAATGGAGCAAATGTCAAAGACCTTCTTATGCAGGTTATAGTCACTCCTGATGCAGCAGGAGTAGCCAGACTTTTTAAGATAGATGACTACAATCTCACTGGATATATTACAAATTATCTAAAGGAGCTGAAAGGTCAGTATTATACACAAAGATGGTATATCTATACGGAAGATAGTGGCACAAAAGAAATTGCCTCATTTCGCCCATCAGCTCCTGCAAACACAAATAACGAGGATCCATGGACTGGTTGGATATACAAGTGCAATTATAAGAAAAGTTCAACTCCACCGTTTCCAACTCTTACCACGTCTGAGTATAATCAGTTAAGGACAGCTGCGGAGAATGCCACAGATTGGAATGTCAGTAAAAAGAACGAATATGAAAAGAATAATCCAGGGCATACAATAAGCTTGAATTATGAACAACGTTCTTATGATTATGTCCGTGACAAAAGCGGTGGCACCTTTTCACATTCGAAGCATTGGCGAGGCAGACACTTTTCTGTATATATGACTGTAATAGATTCATGGTACATCAAACAAGAAGTCTATGAGGAAACTTTCGACTCTCAGAGTATGGATAAGGAAACTTTTGAGGCGAAGCTAAAAGCTCGTTTGAACAGTTATAATGACAACTTAGACCCAAAAGATGAAAATTACGGAAAGGTCTATAAACTTGGCAGTGATGCCCCTCGTTTCTACACAATGGCAGATGAAAAGAAATTGGAAGGTTGCAATACTGTGTCTTTCGTTGCCAACTGTAGTGGTGGTGCCAATCTTGGCGAAGGTTCTTTCAACTGGAAAGAGAACAGCAAATCGCAAAAAGGAAGTCTGACAGAACAGTCAAAACAGTTTGCGATGGCAAACAATCCAGATCAATCTTCTGATGGCGGTGACAAGGAACTCTTGCAACAGAAGCAGCAATATACAGATGAGGTAAATTCTTTGAAGAAGCAAATTTCTGCCAACGACAAGAAACAACAGGATTTGATTGACAGGATTCGAGCTGCAAAGCAAGCCAACAATTATCCATTGGCAAACCAACTACAGAAGGAGTATGATTCTCTTGATGCAACAAATGCACAACTGCAAAATCAGTTATCTGTGGCTCAGAATAATCTCAACCAGACCAACCAAGCATTGACTGAATATTATAATGATATGTCGGACAATTTGGATGGAGCCTATCGCATACCATCCAATATGCGAGAGTTGCAAGCCATGTATAAGTTGCAGTGGCAGGATGAGGGAGAATGGGTTAACGGCAGTGACGAATACACATTTGTCAGACATGCCTACTGTCCTTCTGCGAAAGCGAATGTCACATATACCGCAGTTCTGAAACTGGCTCGAAAGCCAAAGTATTTCCTTGGCATAAGAATCCACCGTCCAATATTGTCGGTTGATTTCACCTTGTCCGGCAATTCAAGTGCCGAGAATGTTGTGGAAGTTATGAAACTTGACATGAACAAGACAGAGAAAGAGCGTACTGAAGAAGTTAATAAACGACTGAAGGAATTGATGGAAGACATGCCGGATTGCAGTATAAGCATCAGATATGAATATTCCAACAAGGTTGACACTTCTGATGATGAGTCAGATAATTCCATTCATCTGTTATGGGCAAGCGACCGACTTGACATTGCAAGGGATGTAGAATATCAGTTGACGGAGATTTATTCACAGCTTGTGTTCCTGGAACATGTTATGCAAGCAAGGCAGAGCCTTCTTGATTTTCTAAAACATCAGATTCTTGATGTTGTGACCAGAAGCGGGCGTGGAACCATAGCAGAGTATTGTTTACAACGATGGGAAGACGCAAGTATTGCGGCAATGAGTAAGACGAATAACGTGAAGAAAGACAGTACGGCAGTTAATAACAATACAGGAAATAATTAATAAAGTTATGAGACGCAATATTATCAGATACATATTTGTTGTAATTTCCTTCTTTTGTGTTCATGGAGTTCAAGCCCAAGGTGATTTTACTTCACTGGAGATGATGATAAAGAACCATAAGCAGGTAAGAGGACTGTTGGAAGTGAGAGCAGCAGCCGAGCTTGGCGTTTTGGAATACCATAAGCTGAATGCCAAGAAGGTGAATGACTACAGAGTAGTCAGCGATACCTTGGACAGATACCGAAGATGTTTCGATGTCGTTGACCTCATATTGAAGACTGGTGCAACAGCATTTCATGCCGTGAACGCTTCCCAAAGAGTGTCCGCAAATATCAGGGGTTACTGGAATCTTGTAGATACTTATACCAACAAGATACTTTTGCATGGTGCTATTTGGCCTTCCGACACAATAATACTTACCACAAGTAAGAAGACCGTTAAGGCAATTGAGTCGGAGGCTAAAGAGCTAAAGTCTTCATACAATGATTTTGTTCTTCTTGTTGGAGGAAAGAACTCACCTAAGGAAACTAAGGTGTTAGACATGATGGAATGCCTGGATAAGATAAACACTTCCATTGACAATATAGACAATTATATAGCAGCAGCCTATTTGGAATTGTGGGGTTACATGAATGTCCGTATGGGATTTTGGAAAAAAGAGATTTATCGAGCCAGAAGTATGAAGGAAATCCTTAACGGAGCCTATGGCGATTGGGTTAAAGCCCAAGCAAAGGCATACACCTGTTTGCAAGAGAAGAAAAGCTACCAGCCAAAACAGTCACTTGGCGGTGGCGGACTTCTTGGAGAACGACGAAGGAAAGATCAATCAATATAAATAATGTAAAGTGATGAAAAGAAGAACTATAATATATGTAATAATGTTGTTCGTAGCAGTTTCTACTGTAAACGCACAAAGTGTAACGTACATCCACGAGAATGACATTATGAATCAGTTCCTTACAATGGAAACTGGAGCAGGAGCATTGACTCCTGCTGCATATTACAATACGTTTCATAAATCGTATCAGAGGGATGCCAACGTAAGAAACAAGCTTATATACCGAACTTCTGTTATGGCAGCCGTCAATGAGGAGAAAGCTCCTGCTGAAAAGATAGATTCCGACTATGTGGCAAGAGCAAAGATAGAGGCTTTGAATATTGAAAGTCGTTCCAAGGCTACAGATATAACTTGGTTCTCAGAAAAAGCCAAAATCAACGGCAAACTCGAAATATTCAATAGAAATATCAGCCGTATCGTTACAAGTGGCGGAACCTCCGAGGATTATAGAACTTGGAGAAACATCTACAACTGCATAGAGACGGCTATAAAGTACACCCAGGATTCATATCTTGATATGGGTCAGCGGAAGAAGGAGTTTCTTGCTATCTATAGGGATATTATCAAGCGCAACAATCTTTTGGTACAGCAACTTCAAGTATGGAGAGGCGGCAAAAGAGCACAAGAACTGCTTGCCAACAAAACCAAGATTCAGCGTATTTCATCCACAAAGGTTGTAGCACAAAATGCCCTTCGAAGATGGCAAACAGCTTTTGGTACAGATGGAACAGCTACTGGCAGATAAACAACAAGCAACTATAAAGTTTAATATATAAGTAACTGTTCAAAATTAATTTTACAAATATGAATAATTCACGAATAAGTTCGTACCCACAGAGGCCAAGGCCCTGTTCGTACAATAGAAAAGCGAGTCCGTAGTCTCGTAATCTATCGGTCTTATCCATTTGCCCTTAAGTATACGCCAAAGAATCTCGGCAGGATTAAGTTCTGGAGAATAAGGTGGAAGATAGACGAGGAACAATCCTCTATTCTCCCAAATTTTCCTCAGTTCTTTCACCTTCCGATTTCTATGAACAGAAGCATTGTCCAAGACAATTACAGTCTTCTTCGTGACATTGAAAGAGAATCTGTCAAGATAGTCCACAATCTTGTCTGCGTTGATGGACTCTTTTGTGGTAAAGCCTTTATATTGGTTCCTTTTGGTAATCATACCAAAGATATTAAGCCGGGCAGCTTTCTCGGATGGGATGTAAACATCCTCATTCTTGAATTGCCAGCCATATGGAACATATCCATTTGTACAGACATGGCTTTCGTCGGCATAATATAGCACAAGTTCCCCTTTGGAATCAAGTTCTTCAAGTTCTTGCAACTTCTCTTTCTTGTATGCGTAGAGCTGCGGTGAGGGTTTGCCCCTTGGGCGTTTTCTTATACGCTTATATCTTGCACCAATGTTTCTAAAAAACGTTTGAAGGTAATGTCACTGG
>ERZ1503906.338-NODE-338-length-9071-cov-8.116903_pt1 | contig 9071 bp, 8 predicted proteins | sample MGYA00572334_ERZ1503906 | MGnify/ENA primary metagenome ERZ1503906 (study PRJEB39906, sample SAMEA3182082) | gut metagenome | biome: human; feature: gut; material: Stool; isolation source: human stools | place: Canada | collected 2012-12-04 ...
ACGAGATCTAGTACGGTCTCGTGGGCTCGGAGATGTGTATAAGAGACAGGTTAAATATACCAAGCAAAAAAAATCCGTTTAATCCGTTCAATCCGTTGTAAAAATAAAACACAGACAAGTGTGTTGAATTACAACGGATTAAACGGATTAAACGGATTTCTGTATTATCGTAAAATCGGATTAAACGGATTTCTGCTTGATACGAAAGCTATCGTAAAGCGGATAGCCGCTACATATTACTTAACGACAACCTTGCGTGTTGTGCCGTCAGACATGCGAACGATGTTCACACCCTTCTGCGGAGCAGCAAGCTGAGTGCCGTCTACTGCGTAGCGAGCCACCTCTACGGCAGCAGCGTCGGCTGTGGCGTCGTTGATGGCTGTGGATGTAGCCTCGTGGATGAGCTGCAACTCAGACGGACCGCTGTACCAGTTGTACTCGAGGTTGAGGAAGAGCGACTTGTGGTTGTTCACTGCCACTACACGCTGATAGATGTTCTTCTTAGCATAGTCGGCTGGCAATGTGACACTTGCCTTAGCATCCACCAAACCAGGCTGACACTCGATGCAAGTAGCGAAGGCATCACCCTTCTTCAGCTGCTGTGTCACCTTGAGGTTGTCGATGTAAAGCACGCTCGGTCCGTCGGTAGCGTAGATAACAATCTTCGCATCCTCGTAACCCTTGCTGAACTCGCACTCTACGTTCTTCCAAGTCTTCTTGTCGAGGTCGAAGTGCTTACGCTCCACCTCCTCGTACAGACCCGTTTCGGGGTTGAACGCAACGATGGCAGCGATGGCGTTTACCTGATACTCCGGATAGTTGTGCTCCTTGTCGAGGTCGTCAGATGCGTAGTCGCCCCAGAGCGAGACATTCAGCTTCACGCTGCTGTCGGCAGAGATGTTGAGTACGGGAGTCTCAAACTTTGCGTAGCGTTTCAGGTCCTCACCAGTCTCAGCATCCTGAACATTTTTTACAACGTCATAGAAGTAGTTCCATCCGTCGACCATTACATATCCTCCTGTGAGCGGTGCCCAATAGGTAGCAAAGCAGCCATTCATGTTTGTGCCCTTAGGATAGCCCTTAGCTTGAGACAGAAGATCCTTAGGTTCGTTGCCCGGAGTCCAGTCCATCTTAGAGCCGTTGGCGTCGGTTACGCTGTTGAAGTCCTCGTCGAGGAGTGTGAACTCGCCGTCGTTCTCAGCGATGCGGTCCTCGTACACATAATAATTATAGAAGAGTGCGTTTGGAATCTCTTCCCATGTAGCGGTGTAGTTGCCGTTGGCGCCAATCTCCACGTCGTTCGGCGTGGGCGACTGCAGCTCGTTGAGCACCACGTAGCGCGAGGGCTGCGACTTGTTCTCGCCGTCAGAAGCCGTCACGTTGTAGCGGTAGATAACGCCCGGCACGATGCCGCGCACGGTGCAGATGGTGTCGGTGGTCTCGAGGTCGGTAACAACCTGCTCACCAATATTACCCTCTTCGTCCGATTTATACACATTGACATAATACTTTGTTGCGCCTTCAACCTTGTTCCAGCGTGGGCGGAAACTTGTACCTGTGTAGAAGATGTGGCGCAGCACGTTAGGCGAGCCAACGGCTGTCTTCTCGTAGTAGACCTTGAAGTCGTCCATGAGCACCTTCACGCCGTTCTCCTCGCGGAAGATGACACGTGTGGCTTTCTTGCCCTGCTCAAAGCGCAGCGTGAACTCCTTCCACTCGTTAGTCATGCCCTCCACGTTGCCGAACTCCGCATAGACAGGGTTCTTCGGGTCGGTAACGTCCTGTGCGGTGTAGCCCAAGCCTACATAACCCGGCGTGTTGTTGGCGAGACGCGCGCGGAACGACACGAAGTAGATGCCGTTGTCGGCAGATGCGTCGAAAACGGGAGTGTTGAAGTGCGCAGCGATGTAGTCGTCAGCGCGTGTGTTGTTGAAGAAGATCATGCCACCGGCTGGGTATACCTGATACGATCCCCATCCCGGTGTCTGCGTATAATCGGGATTCACGCACGAGTAGAAGATGTCGTTAGACGGCATACCAGTGCATGTGTTGATGTTGAAAGAGAGGTCGGGGTTGTTCTCCGAACCCGAAGTCATCTTCGAGAAGTCCTCGTTGAGGATGATTGCCTGTTCGGCGTTCGCCTTTGCCGCAGGCTGCACAGTCTGTGCATTAGCGGTTTGCGTTGCTACTGCCGTCGGAGCGGCGAGCAGGACAGCAAGAGCTGCTGTCAAGCAATGTTTCTTGTTCATTGTTTTCTTTAGATTTGTTTATATTGTTGTTGCTTTTCTGCCCATTATCTGACGGCGCAGGCGGCGCGCCGGAATCCACGATGCCGCCCATCCTATCAGTATCACGGTGATGAACACTACGAGCACATCCACGTAGTGAACGCTCACGGGGTAGGCGTTGACGATAAACGTGCCCGAGCTGTCGCCCATCTTCACGAAGCCGAACGCCTGCTGCAGTCCGCAGAGCGCCAGTCCGAGACCGATGCCTATCAGCGCGCCCACAGCCGATATGATGCGACCCTCGTAGAGGAAGATGCTCACTATCTGGCGGTCGCTGGCTCCGAGGTTGTGCAGCGTGTTGATGTCGTCCTTCTTGTCGATGATGAGCATCGAGAGCGAGGAGATGATGTTGAAGCACGCCACGATGAGTATGAACGTGAGGAACACGTACGCCAGCACCTTCTCTATCTGCATGATGCGGAACGTGTCTTCCTGCTGCTCGAAGCGGTCGAGCACGCGGAAGTTCTCGCCTGCCGCTGCCTTTATCTCCTGCTTCGCCTCAGCGAGGTCGGTGCCCGGCTTCAGGCGCAGCTGCAGCGAGGAGAGCATTCCGTCCTGGTCGAAGAGCTGTCGGGCGAAGTAGATGGACGTGATGATGCGGTCGCGGTCGTACTTGTTCTGGTTCACCGCGAACACAACGCCCGGCGAAAGCAGCGAGTCGACCACGAAGCCGTCTGTCGGCGTGTCGAGGTCGGTGAGCTGTCCCTGACGCACGGGTGCGTAAATCTTAAGATAGTCTGCCCAGCGAGCGCCGAGCCCCATGTCCTGCGCCAGACGTATGCCCGGCACGCCGAAGTAGAGGTTGGCAACGCGCAGCGTGAACTCGCCGTCGCCGTAGAGTATGTCGCCGATGCGCGTGAGCTGGTCGAAGTTCTCGTCGACGCCCATCACCGTCACCATGCGCTGGCGGTCGCCGTAGACGGCAATCGCCTGGTCCTCCACCACGTCGGTAGCCACGTCTACGAAGTTGAGATGGCGTATCTTGTCGAGCTCCGGCGCGTCGGCGTTGACGGTCTTTCCCTTCGCCGGCACCACTTCTATCTGTGGGTCGAAGTTGGTGAAGAGCGACGCCACGAGGTCGTGGAAGCCGTTGAACACGCTCAGCACTATCACCAGCGCCATCGTAGCCACCGCCACGCCCGTAACGGATATGAAACTGATGACGTTGATGGCGCCCACGCTCTTCTTCGAGAACATGTAGCGACGCGCTACGTAGAATGAAAAGTTTCTCTTCAACATTACTTCTTCAACAGTTCATCAATACGTTCGATGTAGTCGAGCGAATCGTCAACGAAGAAACGCAGCTCGGGGATGATGCGCAACTGGTTGCGCACGCGTGTGCTAAGCTCGTAGCGGATAGACTTCTCGTTGGCAGCCACGTTCTTCAGCAGTTCGTCCGACTTCTCTGAGGGGAAGATGCTGAGATAGGCGGTGCAGATGCTGAGGTCGGGCGACACACGGCAGCGTGTAACGCTCACCATTACGCCGTGCATGGCACGTGTCTGACTCTGGAAAATAAGGCTAAGCTCCTTCTGCAGGAGGCGTGCTATACGGTTTTGTCTTGTTTCTTGCATAGTTCTTTTTTTGTATGTATTACGTTGTTTTTATATGTATTACGTTAATTATCCTACTTGTTTTCCGTTATTTATCCAATTTATGCAAAGTTACGGTAAATATAATAATGTACAAAAGTTTTTTAGTTTTTTTGTGGATATATACGAGAAGAGCCAGAACTCGAACGAGTCCTGGCTCTTGATATATGTATGAAGCGTGCTTAAAGCACAATCTTCTTCACGAATGTCTGCTTGCCCTTTGTCAGGCGCACGATGTACATGCCCGACTTGAGGTTGGTGTTGGCTACAGCCTTGCCGTCGACGGTGTAGACACTGATCTTGCCGTCGAAGTTCGGCGCGTCGATGTAGCCGTTGAGGAAGGTGATGGCAGGCATCTCCACGTTGTTGATGTCGCGGATGGCGGTCTCTGTGGGCTGCATCTCCTTGATAGGCACCTCAACCACGTTCTCAACGTACTTCGAGTTGCGGTCGATGACGAAGGCGATGAGCTTCAGGTTCTTGTAGTTCTTAATGTTTTTAGGCAGGTCAAGCTCAACAGTGTGGCTGAATGCGTCGCCGCTGTTTATCTGCTTCGGGAATACGTCGCTGATGCCCTCGTTCACCTCGTAGCCCAAGCGAGCCACGTGCTGAAGGTCAAGTTCTACCTCTTTCCCCTTTTTCTCCCAACCATAGTACGACTTCACCGAACCGGCATAGGCGTTTCTCTGCTTGTAGCCCGTCACGTCGTTCTCTATCACGGCGAAAGCCAAGCCGTAGTTGGCGTTGGTCTGTTCGCGGTTGAACTTCATGACTGCCGTTGCACTCACCTTCGAGTGGTTGTCGTCGGTGAAGTTGGCGATAGCGTCGATGCCGAGCACCGAGCCGCTGTTGATGAACGCCTTCACGTAGAGTTCATTTTTATCGGTAATGTCAAGACTGTTTGTACGGCGACGGTCGTAAGTGCCTTTGGGGAAGCCTCCAGTTATACCGTATGTGTATGACGGACACTCCAACTCTGTAGGTGTGCCGCTGTAGCAATGCTTTGCAATAGCCACAAACTGTCCTGGGAACTTTGTGTGGTTCTGCGATATCTCCTCGATGCCGCGCACACACCACGGGCACTTGACGCCTGTGTACTCCTCCATATACACACGCTTTACGTCCTGCACGTTGGCTGTGACGATTGTAGATGTGTATGTGTTGTTGCCGTCATAAGCGTCCTCCTCGCCGTTCACCTTCACGAGGCGCACCTTCAGATTCTCGCAGCCCTTCGCGTCGGGAGCGTTGCAAGTGAAGGCGAACTCGTCTTCGGCGCGTGCCGTTACGGTCTGCTCTACGTCGGCGAACTGCTCTTCTGAGTTGCCGATGGTGTAGCCGAAGCGGAGCGATGTTATCTTTGCAGCGGCGAAGTTGAGCAGCTTGCCCTTAATCTGATAGGTATCGCCCACGGCTGTTATCACCTTCTTCACGCCGCAGATAGCCACGTCTACCGGTATCTCCGTGCCTTCAACGCGCATCTGCAGAGCGAGAGCAGGCGCATTGTCTGGAGTCTGCTTGGTGTTGTCTGTCCATCCGCTACCGAAGTCGGTGAGGTTGCCGCCTTCGCAGTATTCGTCGGTCACACCTACGACGTTGATGTCGCTCGTAAACTCGTAGCCGATGTAGAACGGATCGCCGGTTATAGTATAGGCGTCGTCGAAGAGCACCGAGTTAAGGCCCTTGTTGCCCATATCCGCCATCTTCTCTGTAGCGTACGCACCGTTGAGGTCTTCAGCCACGAACGCCTTCACGGTCTCAGCCTTGTCGGTGAGCGAGAAGCGCATGCCGGTCACCTTCAGACCCTTGTACATCTGTGCCACCTCAGCAGGTATGTATATGGCAGCCTTGCCCTGACGAGTGCCGATGCTGCCGTACGGAAGGTCGGTTGCCGCCTTTCCGGCGTAACCCCAGTAGGTATATTTTGCGTTAGCCGCCGTCACAACGAGCAGCAGCATAAGCAGGAGTGAAGTTATCTTCTTCATTGGTTCTGTATTGTTTTAAATTGATTGTATTCTCTTTAGAATGTAATCTTCTTCACGAAGTTCTGCTTGCCGTCGGTGCCACGCACGATGTACATGCCACGAGCGAGCGAAGCGTTCTTCACGAGCAGTCCGCCTACGGTGTACACCTGCAGCTTGCCGTTGAAGCCGTCGGCAACGATGCTGCCGTTGCGCAGGCTGAGGTCGGGCGCCGGTGTAGAGGTAATGTCGGCGATAGATGTCTCGCCAGCCTCAAGCACGGGCACCTCAACGGCATTCTCCACGTAGCCGTGGTCGCCACGGTTGATGAGGAAAGCTACAACCTTGATGTTGTCGCGGTTCTTCACGTTCGACGGAACGTTGAGCACGGTGTTGTGATTGTAGATAGTAGTGCTGTACACGTCGTTCACGGGGATGCTGTTCTCGATGCCGCCGCTGATGCCGAAGCCTGCACGAGCCACGTGGTTGAGCGTTACGGTAGCCATCGAAGGCTTGTTCTCCCATCCGTCGAGCTCGCCGTATCTGCCACCTGCGTAACCGTTGTTCTGCTGATAGCCTGTCACGCCGTCCTCGATGATGGCGTATGCTATGCCGAAGCTGCAGTTGGTCATATCCTTTACGAACTGCACATTGGTGTTCACATTGATGTGTGTATAGTCGCCTGCCACGTAGTTAGCCTGGGTCTCGATGCCTGCGATTGTGGGGAAGTTATTGAGCACACCCTCAACGTACATGAGTGTTGTAGAGACATCGGGGTCGAACTTAGCGCGGCGGTCTACTGCTGCCTGCGGATATACGCCCCAGTCAGCATACTCGTACGACGGGCAGAGCAGTTCCTTCGGTGTGCCATCGAAGCCGTGCTTTGCGATAGCGATGAAGTTGTCGGGATACTTCTCCTTGCACTTCTCGATAGAGACGATGCCGCGCGGACAGTTGCCGCAATAGATGCCGGTAGCCTCCTCCATGAGCACGCGCTTTGTGATGGCGACAGATGTCATCATCACGTTGCACTCTGTAGCGTCGTTGGCTGGGTTGACGTCTTCATCAGCCACAACGCGCACCTTCAGCTTGTGTGTGCCCTTGGTCTTGATGCCGGGGTGAGTGAAGCTGAACACGTTCTCGCTGCGGTCGCCGAGTGTCTCGTCGAAGTCGACGAACTGCTCCTCGCCGCCGTCCACGCTGTAGGCGATGCGGTAGCTGTAGAGCTTCGTAGCCGAGAGGTTCACCACCTTAGCCGAGACGTTGAACGGCCCGTTCTCCTTTGTAGCGATGTCGCGCAGACCCATCACGCTGAGGTCAACGGGCAGGTTGTCTGCCTCGATGCGTGCGGTGAGCGAGAGAGCGTTGGCTCCGTTAGCTGCGTTGTCCACCCATCCGTTGCCGAAGTCGGTATAGTTAGAGTAGGCTGTCTTGTTGGCTACATAGCCTATGCATGCGTCCAGTCCGCTCACTTCGTAGCCGATGTAGAACGCCTCGCCGGTGATGGTATATGCTGCGTCGAACTTCACGATGTTGTTGCCCTTGTTTGCCTTGTCGCTCACCTTAGTGGCGAACGGCGTGGCGTTGAGGTCGGTTGTGGCGAACACGCTCAGCTTGCTTGCCTGAGCAGCTAAGCCGACACGCACGCCGGTGAGCTGACAGCCTTTGTACAGCTGCGCCACCTCCGCAGGGATATAGATGGCTGCCTTGCCGTAGGCTGAGGAGCCGTAAGCGCCGACGATGTCCTTGTCGCAATAGCCCCAGTAGGCGAACTTAGCGTTTGCTGCCGTCGCCATGAGCAACAGCATGAGCAGTAGTGTAGTGATTTTCTTCATATTATAGATGTTTATAGTTATTTCCTCAGGATGTATAATCTTTTCTATTATAGATGTTTAAAGCTTTTTCGAAGCGCAACAAAATTACTACTAATTTTAGAAAAAACGATGTTTTTTAGGCGTATTCTTTTGACATTTCGTAAAATTATCGTACTTTTGGAGGTACAGATGCAAATCTGAATAACTTGTACAACCTAAATTACTAAGATAACAGTTACTATGGAAAAGAAGATAACGCAAGAAAATTTTGAAGATACTTATGTTGACAGTATCGAGTTGGAGCGCATTGACAAGTTCGTGTGCGACGAGATGGCACGACAGATTCACCGCTACATAAAGGCGATGAAGGGCTCAAAGGCTATCATGCTCAAGTTTGAGGAGCAGCTGGCTACGCTCACCGTGCCCGAGAAGGAGAAGGCGATAGCACGCTACATCGACCTGAACCGCAAGGTGATTTCGGGTCTCGACTTCAAGGTGGTGCTCGCACGTGCCATGGCAAACTACTCTGACACGTTCGCCTACCTCGTTGAACTGGTGAACAACAAGCGCAAGATGGTGTTCTATCTGAACCGCATCCGCGAGAAGTACGAGCAGTATCATGAGGTGTACGAGGAGAACGGCAAGTTCGGCATCAAGGACCATCAGGGCAACGTGCTCGTGCCGGCTCACTACGACTTCCTCCGCACGCCGTATGTGTATGTCGACGACTTGCGCTCGCTGCCTGTCATCGCGCAGCGCGACGGCAAGATGGGCCTCGTGATGCCCGACGGCAAGGAGACCGTTGTGCTCGACTTCATCTACGACGACATCGAACTGCGCGACGAACCGCCCTATTTCGAAGCGTACGCAGGAGAGGAAAAAACATTGTTTGACCTTTAAGTTATGGACCAACTTTATATGCGCCGCTGCCTCCAGCTCGCTGCCAACGGACGCCAGAACGCCAAGCCCAATCCTATGGTGGGCGCCGTGATTGTTGCAGCCGACGGACGCATCATCGGCGAGGGATACCATGTGCGCTGCGGCGAAGGACACGCTGAGGTGAACGCCTTTGCTTCGGTGCGACCCGAGGACGAAGCGCTGCTCGCCGGCGCCACGATATACGTCAGCTTGGAGCCATGCTCCCACTATGGCAAGACGCCGCCCTGCGCCGACCTTATTATAAAGAAAGGTGTGCGCCGCTGCGTCGTGGGCTGCGTCGACCCGTTCGCTGCCGTGCAGGGTCGTGGCATACAGAAGTTGCGCAACGCCGGCATAGAGGTGACGGTGGGCGTGCTCGAAGAAGAGTGTCGCGAGCTGAACCGCCGCTTCATCACGTTCAACGAGAAGCGACGCCCGTACATCATACTGAAGCTGTCTCTTATACACATCTCCGAGCCCACGAGACCGTACTAGATCTCG
>ERZ1503906.351-NODE-351-length-8937-cov-6.435037_pt1 | contig 8937 bp, 9 predicted proteins | sample MGYA00572334_ERZ1503906 | MGnify/ENA primary metagenome ERZ1503906 (study PRJEB39906, sample SAMEA3182082) | gut metagenome | biome: human; feature: gut; material: Stool; isolation source: human stools | place: Canada | collected 2012-12-04 ...
ATTCGTCGGCAGCGTCAGATGTGTATAAGAGACAGAAGGCTACGTGTCCGATGCCCTCGTAGTCGCCCTCGATGCCCCATGAGGCGAGCAGCAGCTTGCCCTCTACGGAGTCGAATATCTCGTGAGCACGGTGAATCCAGCAGCTGCCTAATCCTACGGCGTGCGCTGCGTTCATCAGGTTGCCCATCACGAGCGTTCCGTCGTATATATACGTCGGTCGCGAGCGGTCGGCGAGCACAAGTATTATCACGGGTGCGCCGTAGAACGGGTCCGATTCTACGCCCATCACTTTGGCGTTGAGCTGCGAAAGCTTGTCGCGCACCGCCTTGTTAGTCACTACCACCATTCGTGGCGACTGCATTCCTCTGCCCGTCGGGGCATACTCGCCGGCGCGAACCACCTCTTTGATGAGTTCGTCGGACGGCATTCGTTCGGGGTCGAAACCGCGCACGCTGCGGCGGGTTTCAAGTACATTTAGTGTTTCGTTCATATTGTTTTTAGTTGAGAGTTTTTAGTTGAGAGTTGAGAGTTATGATTACCTATAATTGATGCTGTCTTAGGTATCGAACATTAACAATAAAGCAAATCATCGCTCGGCTTTGCCGCTTGCTTAAGCAAGAACTCTCAACTCTCAATTCTCAATTCTTAATTCGATTAATCCATTCAGTTATTATGCCCAGCACCTCCGGCGCCATCGTTTCCTCAATCTGCTGATACTCCATGACGATGCCCGTCTGGCAATGCTGGAAGAGATGGTTCACGCCCTCCACCTTCTTGATGTCATGGCGGCAGTTGCTGAGTCCCTTCTCAAGTGTTGTGAGGTTCTGCGTGCAATCTACCTGCGTGTCCTTCGTGCCATTGAGTGCAAGCACCGGGCACTTTATCTTCGGCAGAAGCGCCGCAGGGTTGAGCGTCAGAAAATGGCGCATGTAGGGCGAGTTGCCCTGCTGCAGCGTCTTCTTGAACACCGGCTTCATCTCCGCCGGCACATCAGCATCGCTAATCTCCTCTACGGTCTTACCCTCAGCCAGAGCGTCGAGCGCCTGGGCGATAGGCTTGCAGTAGGTCTCCACAACGTCGGGCGTCATTCCAGTCTCCTGCAGCACGAGTCGGTTCTGCTGCAGAAGGGTCTCTCTGCCCGATGCCGCCATACCGGCGAGCGACACGATGAAGTCCGCCTTACCCTCGGCTGCGAGCATCAGAGCGATAGTGCCACCCTCGCTGTGTCCGACGATGCCCACACGGCGGAAGCGTTGGCGCAGCAGTTGTAGTGCAGCAGCCGCGTCCTGCTTGAAGTCGTCGGTGGTGAAACGGCTGAAGTCGGTGCTCTTGTCGCCCCATCCGCGGTCGTCGTAGCGCAGCGAGGCGATGCCGTTACGCGCTAAAGCGTCAGCAATCACGGCGAACGGTCGGTGTCCGAACAACTCCTCGTCGCGGTTCTGCTGTCCGCTGCCCGTCACGAGGAGCACTACGGGCGTATCGTTTGTGCAGTTGGCAGGCGTGCAGAGCGTACCGCCGAAGCGGAAGCCGGCGTTCTCGAAGCTCACCTCCTCCTGCTTGTACGGGAAGGGAGCCACCGGCGTTTGCGGTCTGCGCACCTCCTGCGCTCCGCGTTTCAGCGTGAGCGGCAGCTGCAGTGCGCCCTGCGCGAACGTGCCGTTGATGCAGTCGCCCTCCATCTTGCCCTCAAACGTAGCGCCAATCATCGCCACCGTCACCTTTATCGTGCCGTCCTCCGCCACGCTCTTCTGCGCCGGGATGTCCTTTGCGCCCTGTGCCGGCGAGTCGAGCGTGCAGCCGTCAGCCGAGAAGTTGAATACCAGTGGCAGCTTCGTGCCCATCACGTTGAGGTCGCCGCTCCATGCGCCCTGCTGTGCGCAGGCTGTGGAGCAACAGATAGAGAGCAGCGCAGCTGCCAAGGTCTTTGTTATTCTCATGAGTAGGTCGGTTTTATTTGTATACTATATTGTTACTTTTAATTATATATCACGTCTACATCTCCCAAAAGCTCTTCTTTAGCAGGTCTTTTGTCTCCACAGCCACGTCGTATGGTATAGCCGGCAGACAGTCGGGCAGGGCGAACTGGTCGGTTTCGCTGTGGTCCTTCATCTCCTCCTTCGCCTCCTCCTTGGTCATGGTCTTTACGTCTGTCGTCACGAAGTCGTTGATTTCCTCCGTAGCAATGGGCGCCTTTGTTGGTAGTGGGCGGTAGTCGTAATTGTACACGTGTCGGTAGGAGAGCAGAGAACTCCACGAGTTCTTGGGACTTGAGAACGTCCAGTCTAACAGCTGCGTCTTCACGTTCAACAGCAGACTGGACGGTCGGTTGTATTTCGTGCCGTCGATGATGAAGCGGTAGACCCCCTCACGGTGAGAGTTGAGGTATATGATTGCGCTGTCGGCAGATGTCCCCCTATAGTGCGACTTGTAGAAGGTGGAGTCGCCACTTGTGCCACTCACCGAGTCGCATTTTATGAAGCGGATGCGCGAGATGTCGAACGAGCGCGCCTCTCCCAGTATGGCGACGTTGAAGTTGATGAGTCGGCGCAGCGTAGGCAGTTCGTACTGTCGGCAAGCACGCACGCGTCGCTTAGCCTTGCCCGTCTTTATGTTTATGTAGAAGTCGGCGAGTCCCTCACGGTATAGAATCGTCTTGCCGTTGTTGCGGCAGATGTCCCTGAAGGCACCGCTCAGCTTCACATATTCTGCTTTGCCCACCGCCACTTCCGGCAGCGTGTATGCCTTCGGCTTCATGCAGACCGTGCCCTTCTCTTTCGCTGCGTCAACCGTCAGCGGTTCGTAGGCGAGGTTGCTGATCGTCACCATACCTTCCTGCTGCTTCACATTTCCGTCGGCATCGCTTATACATAGCAGCGTGCCCTTGCTGCTGAAGACGTACGCTCCGCTTACCGGCTTGCCGTCCTGCTCGTCTACGATTCTGAACTGCGCCTTCAGTTGGCTTGCTCCGGCGAACAACTGTATGAGGATGAACGCCATCATCGCGATTCTGTTGTGTTTCATAGCTTGTATATTATTGATGCAAAGATACAGATTATCCCTAAAACCCCTGCATTCCTGTTTGTAAAAGTTTGGTGAAAATATACTAAAAGCGCAGTACGAGTCGTGCTGTACACGTTGTTCAGCGACCGTACAGCGACCGCCACCCGATCGGATTCCGTCCGCCGTCCGATCGGATTCCGTTCGCCGCCCAATCAGATTCCGTTCGGAGCACGATGACTTCTGCTGCACTTTTTCTCGACAAACACTTGCAATCGCTTGCGCAATGTTATAACTTTGTGCGCAGAAACACAAACAACAATATTATTAATAATCTAAACGAAAAACACAACTATGAGTATCAAGTACGAAATTCACGGCATCAAGAATGCCAAGGGCGAGGGAAAGGAACAGAAGTATGTACATCTCTTTGCGCGCGAACCGCAGTCGGACCGTGCACTCGAGGATGACATCCAGGCAAGTTGCTCGCTCACGAAAGCCGACGTGCGTGCGGCGTTCAGCGCCCTGCGCGACCACATGGTGCGTGCGCTTGCCAGCGGCTCACGCTTCCATCTCCCCGGCGTAGGCTACTTCTCGCTCTCCGTCGGTCTCGACGCTCCCGACGACCTGCCCTCCGACAAGATGCGCGCCGACTATATCCGTCTGCGCAACATCCGCTTCCGCCCCGAACGTTCGTTGCTCGGCGAGGTAGGCAGCGGCGTCAGCTTCGAGCGTGCCGGCTTCTCCTCACGTTCGCACCAGTACACGGAGGAGCAGATCTTCTCGCTCCTCCGCCAATATTTCGCCACCCACACCTGCCTCACCCGCCGCGACCTGCAGCGCGTGGCAGACTTGCGCGATAGTGCCGCAAAGAAATGGCTGCGGCGTCTCACCGCCACCGGCGTGCTGCAGCGAGACGGCGCAAGCAATGCGCCGGTGTATTTGTGGAGAGAGTGATAGGACGCAATTGTAATTAATTGCAGAAATTTTATTAGGTTTCAGCAGAAATAACAAGAATGTTTTGTATCTTTGTTCGATAATATGATATTTTAAAAGTTTGTTGACTACAAACTGATATTTATAGAAGACTAAAGACTATGGCAAAGAAATATACTCAAACCCAGCAAGTGATAGATACCATTCGTAGCAACGGAGGGTATGCAACACTTGGCAGTCTTTACCATTTAGTTGATACAACTTCATGGGGAACAAAGACCCCAAATGAATCTATTCGCAGAATAGTACAAAAGTCGAATGAGTTTTTTAGAATTCAACCAGGACTTTGGGCGTTGGAGGAAGTGCGTGAAGAGGTTATGAGAAAGTTTGACATCCAGTCGAAGGAGGCTAGTGAGGACGAGCGTTTTACACATGGCTACTATCAAGGCCTTATCATCGAAATAGGTAAGATGAAGCACTTTATGACCTATGTTCCAGCACAGGACCAAAATCGCAAGTTTCTTGAAAAGCCATTGATACAAATCTGTTCAACAGTGCAACTTCCTGACTTCGCTCGTAAAGAATTGGCGAATCGTGCAAAAACTGTTGATGTAATCTGGTTCAATGAGCGTATAATGCCAAACAGCTTTTTTGAGGTAGAGCATTCAACTGACATACAGAATTCTATAACCAAATTCTGCGATTTACAGGACTTTAATAGTCGTTTTATTATTGTAGCTCCTCAGAATAGAAAAGCTCAGTATGATAAGGTGATAAGCCGAACTGCATTTAAGGATTTTAAGGAACGTGTCAGTTTTAGCAGTTATGAGGCTATACTTAAACAATACGAATTGATGTGTGCTGCACAGAGAAATGAAGGATTCATATAGTAATTAGAGAATACAATATATTATTGCTGCCCTGGGCTATGTGAATGTTGGGCTTTCAGCCCGCATAGTAAATAGGCAAATTAATTTCAGATCAAAATCATTAAACAATGATCAAATGGAATTGATATTGTATTTAAATTGTACTTTTGTATTTGTTTATGAAATACAATGTTACGATAAAGGAGATTCTTGCACGAACTGTGCAGGTAAAAGCTGGTTCGGTTGAAGAAGCTGAATCGGCAGCACGCAAAATGTATCACAATTGTGATATAGTATTGTCAGCTGATGATTATGTTACAACAGAAATGGTTGTAGAATAAACTGGCTGATATGTCTTTGAACCTGGAAGAAAGGCTGGAAGATATCCTCAAAACTGAGATATCTTCCAGCCTTTATTGTGTTAATAATAAGTTTGTCATGGCGATGCTGGGGATATTCATTTATGTTTTTCATCCTAACTGGCTTATGATTCGGAATTTTTATCTAAATTTGCATAAACGATTTTGAAATGGCACATAGGAAAATTCCATATACTAAGTATGCAAGCACATACGACCAGCAAATCAAGCTTCTTAGTTCACGAGGAGTAGTTATCACCGATGTTGAGAAGGCCAAAGAGTACCTGTCAGACATCGGCTATTACCGCCTTGGCTTTTATGTCTATCCTTTCGAGCTGACCTATCCGTTTCTCGACCACAGACGCTCTCACAACGTGATACCTGGCACTCGCATTGAAGACATCGTAGCCTTCTACTATTATGATCTGGACCTGCGTAACCTCTTGAACAGATATCTGTCCAGGATAGAGGTTGCCATTAGGACCTCCATCATCTATGAGCTCTCCAACAAATACAGCACCAACCAGTATTGGTATGTAGACCCTGCCATCGTGGACAACAGCTTTATTCAGACCTTCACCACTCAGTACTATGGTAAGATAAAGCTGAAGGATCCCATCAAACGTCATCACAGAAAGTACCTTGGTAGTTACGCTCCTGCATGGAAGGCAATGGAGTATATGACCTTTGGTAATCTGGAGAATCTCTATGACAAGCTGAAGTGTAATGCAGACAAGAGTCTAATCAGCAATCTCTTGGGAGAGCCTGCAATAGGCGTATTCAAGAACTACCTCTCAGTTGTCAGAGAGGTTCGTAATTCATGTGCTCATGGCAATGTCATCGTCGGTATGTCATTGACCAACAACGTGAAGGCAGGAGCTGCCTGTCCGACCTTGCCTATCGGAACCCAGAACACCTTCTATGGCGCATTGAGAGTCATCGACTTCCTCCTGCGCAAGGTGTCCGTCAACAGATCAAATGATATGTGGAAGGAAATTTACAAAGCGACAAACAGGCTCTATAAGATTTCTCCGAATCTGCGACCGCTTGTTGAGCAAAAAACGGGCATCGTTTTGCCTAATGATTACAAAGAAGAGGTGTTGTGATATAAATAGCTTGCTTTTCTCAAAAAAGAGTTAAATCATTTTGAACTTGCGATAAAAATGACTAACTTTGCAATACTAAAGTGAATATGGGAGGCTCCGGCGCCCACAGGCACTATAAAAAAGATTTCAACTCCGACTAGTAATAGCCGGAGTTTTTTATATCCTCATGTGAAAAATGTAAGAGGTTTGAAGAAAATGAAGAAACTATTGATGCTTTTTTGTCTTGTTCTAAGTTGCTGTACTATGGCTAATGCTCACGCAGGAATGTATGATCGCTATCTTGATATGAAGATCTGTGTTGACGCTATTGTGATGGTCATTGCTGTTATCCAAGTCTCCATTTATCTTTTTCTCAGATATAGAAAATCTAAAGTAAGTTGTTGGTACAAAAAACTTATAATACGCATGGCCAAAAAGGTATATAAGAAATCATACCTCAAATGGTTTGCGTCTTGGGTATTATCATCATTAGTATTTACTCCATATGTTATTGGTCTCTCTATGGAGTTTTTCTTTTTGGGTTTTATTCCATTGGCAGTATTCCTGATATATTACAGTTATTGGGTCTTGAACACGGAAAAGCGCAAAAAGCATCTAACCGGAATAAAAGGTCTGTCATTGCTCTTATCTGTCTCATTTCAGCAAGCATTAGGCTATTTGATATATGCTCTTATTTGCGAAACCTCTACATTTCATAGGTTTGTGTATTATACTGACGAAGAATATGAAATGTTTGACTTCAAACTATATCCTGGAATTGAAGGATTCTACTATATAGCTGAAGGATTTGCCGTTATATCTATTATAACCGCAATGCCATTTATTGTACTATTCATTATGAGAACTATACGTTATTTATTCTTTACATTTCTCAAAAGATAAAGACGACAATAATGGTTCTAAACTGTTGGCTACTAAATTATACTACACTTCTAAAGCTATACTCATAGTATGGTCGATATAGTATTGTCAGCTGATGATTATGTTACAACAGAAATGGTTGTAGAATAAGCTGGCAGATTCGTTTTTGAACCTGGAAGAAAGGCTGGAAGATATCCTCAAAACTGGGATATCTTCCAGCCTTTATTATGTTTATAATGAGTTGGTTGTGGCGATTCTGGGAGATATGGTAGATATTTTCACTTACATTGTTTTTATAGACAATCTATATCAATATACCAATATATCACCATATCACCACATCAACCTATTCTTACTGCTTGATGTTCGGCTGCTCAAGACCGAAGCCTCTCTTCTTGTCGAGTGCCTTCAGATAGATGGCGAAGAGGAGGGCGAGAACACCGAAGCTTGCGAAGACGAGCAAAGGCACGGTGTAGTCGTAAGGGATGAACTCGGCACCTGCTGCCTTAGCTTCGATAACCGCAGGGTTGTCGGCGTTGGTAGAGGCGAGGAGGTTGCCGATGAGCTTCGGAACGAAGCAGAGACCGATGTTCTGCACCCAGAAGATAAGGCAGTAAGCCGAGCCGAGAATCTTCTCGTCGATGATCTTCGGAACGCTTGGCCACAGAGCTGCAGGAACGAGAGCGAACGAGATGCCGAGCAATACGATAGTAGAGTAGGCGATGACTGGGCTCTTTGTTGCCGGGAGCACGAAGGCGAAGACGAGGTGGCAGCAGATGAGGAGCAATGCGCCGCCAATGAGCATTGTTGCACCCTTACCCTTGCGGTCGAGGAAGTTGCCGAGGAACGGAGTGATTACGGCTGCACCGATTGGGAACCAACGGAAGATGTTGGCAGCTGCTTCGGCAGAGATGCCGTCGAGGTTGCATTGCAGCATGTTGGCACCATAGCGCTGGAACGGGAAGATGGCAGAATAGTAGAGCACGCAGAGCAGAGCCACAATCCAGAACACCTGAGAAGAGAAGATCTTGCCGAGGTCGCTGAACTTGAACTCTTCCTCCGGGTCAGCAGCCTCTTCTGTGACGCCCATCTGCTTGTCGAGCGCCTTGTCCATGAATGTGAAGACGATGAAGGTGATGAGGCCGATGAGGAGGAGCACGGTGCAGAACGCTACCGGAGCTACTACTGTGCCGAAGTGGTTGGCGATGATTGGCGAGATAGAGAAGATAGCGAACACGCCGACACGTGCGATAGCCATCTCAAGACCCATGGCGAGAGCCATCTCCTTGCCCTTGAACCACTTTGCAATCGCCTTAGACACGGTTGTGCCTGCCATCTCGCAGCCGCAGCCGAAGAGCATGAAGCCGAAGCAAGCCATCTTAGCGCTTGCGGGGAGTGTCACCCACCAAGAGTTGAGCCAGTCGGCAAGGGCGGTCTGAGCGAACCAGTCGGTGATGCCGATGAACTTGATGAGGGCGCCGATGAACATCATCGAAGCAGAGAGCACGCCGGTGAAGCGAACGCCCATCTTGTCGAGGATAACGCCGGCGATGATGAGGAAGCCGAGAACGTTAACGATGTACTCGGATGCTGCATAGGTACCGAAGGTGTCGGGACCCCATCCCTTTTGGCTCTCCATGAGTGCCTGAATTGGTGACATTACATCGACGAACATGTAGCCGAAGAACATCATGGAAGCGATAAGGACAAGGGCTGTCCAACGTGCCCATGCCTTGTCGTTCAACAGTTGATTTACTTTTTGAACCATTTCTTTAGTTATTAATTTTTAATTATTAATTTTTAATTTCG
>ERZ1503906.365-NODE-365-length-8560-cov-6.960494_pt1 | contig 8560 bp, 5 predicted proteins | sample MGYA00572334_ERZ1503906 | MGnify/ENA primary metagenome ERZ1503906 (study PRJEB39906, sample SAMEA3182082) | gut metagenome | biome: human; feature: gut; material: Stool; isolation source: human stools | place: Canada | collected 2012-12-04 ...
GAGATCTAGTACGGTCTCGTGGGCTCGGAGATGTGTATAAGAGACAGGCCTATGAGCGGATATGTCATAACGACCATCTGATCGGTATACGACGGGTCGGAGACTATTTCCTGATAGCCGACCATCGAGGTGTTGAAAACTATCTCGCACACCCTGTCGGCATAGCTGCCGAAGCCGTATCCGTAGTACTCGCTGCCGTCCTCAAGGACGATCTTGCGGTCTATGAGTCTCATTTAAAAATACACTCCTTGAATTTATCAGATAGAGCTTTTAAGTCTTTCGAGCACATCTCTGTAGCCGCCGAGAACATCGCCGAGGTCGCGGCGGAATCTGTCCTTGTCGAGCTTTTTGTTTGTCTCCATATCCCAGAGGCGGCAGGAATCGGGGGATATCTCATCGCACAGGACAAGTCCGTCGTCGGTGCGGCCGAACTCGAGCTTGAAGTCGACAAGGCGCACGCCGCCCTTTGCAAACAGCTCAGTCATCAGCTCGTTTATACGCTTGGACATGGCTCTGAGCTCGTCGAGCTCCTCCTGCGTGGCGAGACCGATGGCGGTTATCTGGCTGTCGTTTATCATCGGATCGCCGAGCTCGTCGCTCTTGTAGCTGAACTCAACGACCGTGTTCTTCAGGGGCGAACCCTCCGGCACGCCGTATTTCTTTGAAAAGCTTCCTGCTGCGATATTTCTGACTATGACCTCGACCATAACGATCTCAGCCTTCTTCGCGAGGACGGTGGTTTCGTCGATGACCTTGAGAAGATGGGTCTTGATTCCGTTCTTCATGAGGTAATCAAAGATGATGTTGGAGATCGCCGCGTTGAGTTTTCCTTTTCCGGGCAGATCTTCTTTCTTGACGCCGTTGCCGGCAGTGGCGGTGTCCTTGTACTTGATGATGCAGGTACCGGGCTCCTCCGAACTGTAAACGACCTTGCTCTTGCCTTCATACAACTTTTCCATACCGCAGTTTCCTTTCGCTTTTCGTATTTTTATTTATTTGCTCCGCTCAGAGAGTTTCCCCTCAAAGCGGTCTTTGGTGATAACATCCGGGATAGGGGTCGGATAGACTCCGTTGAAGCACGCACTGCAGAAGTTCTCGCTGCCTATCAGATTTTTAAGCTCCGACTCCGGCAGATATCCGAGAGAATCCGCACCGATTATGTCGGCAATCTCCTCCACCGAGTGGTGGCAGGCGATAAGATTTTCTCGCGAGTCAACGTCCGTGCCGTAGTAGCACGGGTGCATGAACGGCGGCGAGGAGATGCGCATATGCACCTCTTTTGCCCCCGCTTCGCGCAGGAGATTGACTATCTGGCGGCTCGTCGTGCCGCGCACTATCGAGTCGTCGATGAGCACTATTCTCTTATCCTTTACGGATTCGCTTATCGCGCTGAGCTTTATTCTCACCTGATCGATTCTCTTGTCCTGACCGGGCGAGATGAAAGTTCTGCCGATATATTTGTTTTTTATGAAGCCCATTCCGTAGGGTATTCCCGACGCCTCGGCATAGCCCAAAGCGGCGTCGATTCCCGAATCCGGGACGCCCATAACAACATCGGCTTCAACCGGATGGGTCTTTGAAAGTATCGCGCCGGCATTTTTGCGCGCCGCGTGGACGGATACACCGTCAATGACGGAATCGGGTCTTGCAAAATAGATATACTCAAAAATGCATGAACGCCTCGGCTTTTCGCCGCAGTGATCCCTGTTCGAGCGCACGCCGTTTTCGTCAAAGACGAGTATCTCGCCGGGGAGTATATCGCGCTCGAATTTTGCGCCGACGGCGGAAAGCGCACAGCTCTCGGACGCGACGACATATGTGCCGTCGAGCGTTTTGCCGTAGCACAGCGGGCGGAACCCGTAGGGGTCGCGCGCCGCGAGCAGCTTTGCGGCGGACATGAGCACGAGGGAATACGCGCCCTCGAGCCTGTTCATCGCGCTGCTCAGCGCATTTTCTATTGAAGGACAGTTGAGGCGCGCCTGCGTGACGATATATGCGATTATCTCGGTGTCGCTCGTCGTGTGGAAGATAGCGCCGCCGAGCTCGAGCTCGCTGCGCAGTTCATAGGCGTTGCTGAGGTTTCCGTTGTGGGCAAGAGCCATCTTGCCCTTCTGGTGGTTGACCTCGATGGGCTGGCAGTTCGCTCTGCTGTTGCCGCCGGTCGTGCCGTAGCGCGCGTGGGCGACAGCCATCCTGCCCTGCGGGAACTTCATCAGGTCGTCGCGCGAGAAGACTTCGTTGACAAGTCCGATATCCTTGCGCGAAGCGAACACTCCGTCGTCGTTGACGACTATACCGCAGCTCTCCTGCCCTCTGTGCTGCAGGGCATAGAGACCGTAGTAAGCGAGATCCGCCACGGGGCCGGGCTTGGGTGAATAGACTCCGAAAACGCCGCACTCTTCATGCAAGTTTGCCATAGGTATTTATTCTCCGATCTCAGATTTTTCAAGTGCTGCGGCTATAAAGCCTTTGAACAGCGGGTGAGCCTTGTTGGGACGGGATTTGAACTCGGGGTGATACTGCACTCCGACATAGAACGGACGGTCGGAAAGCTCGACCGTTTCAACGAGTCTGCCGTCGGGCGAAAGACCCGAGAGGGTGAGTCCGTTCTGAGTAAGTATATCGCGATAATCGTTATTGAACTCGTAGCGGTGGCGGTGGCGCTCGGAAATTTCGGACTTTCCGTAGCAGCGCTCCATTGTTGTGCCGGGCTTGATAACGCAGGGATATGCGCCAAGGCGCAGTGTGCCGCCCTTGTCTATATTATCGCTCTGACCGGGCATAAAGTCAATGACCTTGTTCTTGCAGAGCTCATCGAACTCGCCCGAGTGGGCGTCTTTTATACCCGCGACATCGCGCGCGTATTCGATAACCGCAATCTGCATACCGAGGCAGATTCCGAAATAGGGAACATTGTTCTCTCTGGCGTATTTCGCCGCGAGGATCATGCCCTCGATTCCTCTGCCGCCGAAGCCGCCGGGGACGATTATTCCGTCGAGGTGCGAGAGCTCCTGCTCGTAGTTCGCCTCGGTCAGATTCTCGGAATCGATCCAGTCGATGCGGATATGGGTGTTGAGAGTGTAGCCCGCGTGGCGAAGCGCCTCGGCAACGGACAGATACGCGTCATGGAGCTGGACATATTTGCCGACAAGACCTATCTTGACTTCCTTTTCGCGGTTCTTGATGCGGTGGACAAGCTCCGTCCACTCGTCGAGATCCGGCTCGGGAGCGTCTATATTCAGCTCGCGGCAGACGACGGACGAGAAGTTCGACTTCTCGAGCATCAGCGGAGCTTCGTAGAGATAAGGCAGGGTGATGTTCTCGATAACGCAGTCGGGCTTGACGTTGCAGAAGAGCGATATCTTCTTGAAGATAGCCTCCTCAAGCGGCTCGTCACAGCGCAGGACGATTATGTTCGGGTTGATGCCCATGCCCTGCAGCTCCTTGACCGAGTGCTGGGTGGGCTTGGACTTATGCTCGTCCGATCCACGCAAAAACGGCACCAGAGTGACATGGATAAAGAGGCTGTTCTCACGCCCCACCTCAAGAGATATCTGTCTTACAGCTTCGAGGAAAGGCTGGGATTCAATGTCACCTATAGTGCCGCCGATCTCAGTGATGACCACGTCAGCATCGGTTTTCTTGCCGACACGGTATACGAAATCCTTTATTTCATTTGTTATATGGGGTATGACCTGAACGGTCGAACCGAGATACTCGCCGCGGCGCTCTTTGTTGAGCACGTTCCAGTATACTTTACCGGTGGTGAGATTCGAGTATTTGTTAAGATCCTCGTCGATGAAGCGCTCGTAGTGGCCGAGGTCGAGGTCGGTCTCCGCGCCGTCTTCCGTGACATAAACTTCGCCGTGCTGATAGGGGCTCATGGTGCCCGGGTCAACGTTGATATAAGGATCGAGCTTCTGCGCCGCTACCTTGAGCCCGCGCGCTTTGAGTATTCGTCCGAGCGACGCCGCAGTTATCCCCTTTCCGAGGCCGGATACGACGCCTCCGGTCACAAAGATGTACTTTGTCATTAATATCCCTCCGTATTTTATCTTTTTCTTTTTTATATACTTCTCCGGTTAAGGTTTCACGCGTACTTTCATTATATCATATTATAACACACCTTTCCTGCCGACTTCTACGGTATTCTGTACTAAAAGCGAGTGCTTTGGAACCGAAAAATATGACAACGCGGTCAACTGCCCGCAAAATCCGATGAGATGCGGGACGCTCGGTTCCGAAAAAGCAAAAAGCAAAGGCGTCCGCCGATGGGGGCACTGTCCCCGGGGGAATGAACGCCTTTGCTCATTTGAGGCGTATTTTATCATATTAAAAGACCCGTGTCAATCGCGTATTTTATATGTATCGCACTTTATTTTCCGAAACGGCTGAGAGAAAAGAGCGCCGTCGAAAAAATTTTTCCGGCGCGAGTTCAACTCCGCCGCATTTTCTCAGAAAAGCGGTTACATCTTGCTCATAAAATTGCTTTTCAAAAAGCCCCAATTGCGGCTATTTGCACAAAAATAAAGAATTGTCCGAAAACGCCTTGACAAACGATTTTGCTGCGCGTATAATTCAGCGCATAAAGGCAATGGCGTCTTTGAACCGAACGGGTTCATTGACGCCATTTTTTATTTTTCGCCTTAAAATATGAAAAAGGAGCGCTAACTTATGAGCACAGTATCTGATTATTTCGGAAGTCTCGTTTTTGACGACAGAGTGATGAAAGCAATGCTTTCCGCCGATGTTTACCAGTCTCTCAAGAAGACTATTGACGAAGGAGCAAGTCTCAATAATGACGTCGCCAACGCAGTTGCCGCCGCTATGAAGGACTGGGCCGTTGAGCATGGCGCGACCCATTTCACCCACTGGTTCCAGCCCCTGACCGGCATCACCGCCGAGAAGCATGACAGCTTCATAACCCCCGCATCCGACGGACGCGTTATCATGGAGTTCTCGGGCAAGGAACTGATAAAAGGCGAGCCGGACGCATCGTCCTTCCCGTCTGGCGGACTCAGAGCAACCTTTGAAGCCCGCGGCTACACCGCGTGGGATCCCACTTCCTACGCATTTATAAAAGACAAGACCCTCTGCATCCCCACGGCGTTCTGCTCTTACGGCGGCGAGGCACTCGACAAGAAAACGCCTCTGCTCCGTTCCATGCAGGCTCTCAACAAGCAGGCTCTTCGTATTCTCAGACTCTTCGGCAACACCGATGTAAAGTGCGTGCGCACCTCCGTCGGCCCCGAGCAGGAATACTTCCTTGTTGACAAGGCTCTCTATGAGCAGCGCAAAGACCTCGTCTTCTGCGGACGCACGCTTTTCGGCGCAAAGGCGCCCAAGGGTCAGGAGATGGACGACCACTATTTCGGAGTTATCAAGCCGAGAGTCGCCGCTTACATGGCAGACCTCAACGAAGAGCTCTGGAAGCTCGGCGTTCTTGCAAAGACCGAGCACAACGAAGTCGCACCGTCTCAGCATGAGCTCGCACCCATATATACCACAACAAACATCGCCACCGACCACAACCAGCTGACCATGGAGATCATGCAGAAAGTCGCCGCGAAGCACGGACTTGTCTGCCTGCTCCACGAGAAGCCGTTCGCCGGAGTCAACGGCTCGGGCAAGCACAACAACTGGTCCATGGCTACGGATACGGGAGTCAACCTCCTCACCCCCGGCGAGACCCCCTATGAGAACGCACAGTTCCTGCTGTTCCTCTGCGCGGTCATCAAAGCCGTTGACGACTATCAGGATCTGCTCCGCGTCTCCGTCGCGACCGCAGGCAACGACCACAGACTCGGCGCGAACGAAGCTCCGCCCGCAGTTGTCTCTATGTTCCTCGGCGACGAGCTGACCGCAGTTCTCGACGCCATAGAGAACGACGCGCCCTACAGCGGCAGCGAAAAAACAACGATGAAGCTCGGCGTTCATGTTCTGCCGAAGTTCACCCGCGACACCACCGACCGCAACCGCACATCGCCCTTTGCGTTCACCGGCAACAAGTTTGAGTTCCGTATGCTCGGCTCGTCGAACAGCATCGCCTGCGCGAACATCATGCTCAACGCCGCCGTTGCGGAGTCGCTCAAGATATATGCGGACCGCCTCGAAAATGTCGATGACTTCGAGACTGCTCTGCACGACATGATAAAGAAGACCATAAAAGACCACAAGAGAATCATCTTCAACGGCAACGGCTATGACGACGCATGGATAAAAGAAGCTACCGAGAAGCGCGGACTGCTGAATCTCCGCACCACTCCGGACGCTATGCCCGCGATGATTGCCGACAAGAACGTGAAGATGCTCACCGCTCACAAGATATTCTCACCCGCAGAGCTTCACAGCCGCTATGAGATACTTCTTGAGAACTACTCAAAGACCGTCAATATCGAAGCTCTGACCATGGTCGACATGGCGAGAAAAGAGATTCTCCCCGCAGTCGAGGGCTACACAAAGTCGCTCGCAGAGACCCTCGCCGCGAAGAAAGCGGCTGTCGCAGGTCTCCCCTGCAAATACGAGACCGCGACCATCGCGAAGCTCTCCGAGCTGTCCGATGAAATCGCCGACGCGACCGCAGACCTTGACGGCGAGATAGCGAAGTTCCAGGCCATCGAGGATGTCACCGAAGCGGCGAATGATATCAGAGACGTTATCCTCGGCAAGATGGACGCCCTGCGCGCCGTCTGCGACGAGGCTGAGACGATAACCGCCAAGGAGTTCTGGCCGTTCCCGACCTACAGCGACCTGCTCTTCAGCGTAAAATAAAAATCCACAACCCTTTTTACAATAACAAAAGCACCCGAGTCGGGAGAAGTAACGCGGAATACCGCTCAAAGCGAGCATGGGACGGTGAGAGCCATGCAGTAAGCTCCGCGCGAATAACCCCCGACGAGCTGCAAGCCGAAAGGACTACCGAGTAGGTGCGCCGGACACGCCGACCGTTACAGCGGCGAGGCTTTCTTCGAAGCCGAAAAGAGAACAAAGATAGGTGGCACAGCGAGTTGGCACTTGCCCTATCGAATGCTGAAACTAACCGAAAGGAAAGATTACTATGTGTTCGATAATGGGTTACTGCGACTGCTGTGCCGCTTTTTCCGATTTTGAGGAAGGATTCAAAAAGACCGTTTCAAGAGGACCGGACGACAGCCGGATAATAGACACCGGCAAAGGACTGCTCGGCTTCCACCGCCTTGCGATAATGGGACTGACGCCCGACGGGATGCAGCCGTTTGAATTGGACGGCAGCTATGTCGTCTGCAACGGCGAGATATACGGCTACGAGAAGATAAAAGAGGAGCTTGCGAAGAAATATACATTCAAAAGCGGCTCCGACTGCGAGATACTTCTCCCGCTCTACCGCGAATACGGCGTGGATATGTTCAAGATGCTCGACGCCGAGTTTGCGCTGATTATCTACGACGGCGAAGAGAAAAAATATATCGCCGCAAGAGACCCGATAGGCATCCGCCCGCTCTACTACGGCTATGATAAAAAAGGTGTTATCATGTTCGCGAGCGAGGCAAAGAACCTCGTCGGAATGTGCGGGCATGTTATGCCCTTCCCGCCCGGACACTACTATAAAGACGGCGAGTTTGTCCAGTACTGCGACATAGCGGCGGTTGACGAAGTCTGCCATGACGACCTTGAGACAGTTTGCAAAAACATCCGTGAAAAGCTCATCGCCGGCGTTGACAAGAGACTCGTTGCGGACGCAAAGGTCGGCTTCCTGCTCTCCGGCGGACTCGATTCGTCCCTCGTCTGCGCCATAGCGGCAAGACAGAGCAAAAAGCCGATACGCACCTTTGCAATAGGCATGAGCGAGGACGCTATCGACCTCAAATACGCAAAGGAAGTCGCCGACTACATCGGCAGCGACCACACCGAGGTCATCATGACAAAAGAGCAGGTCATAGACTCGCTCGAGGGTGTCATCCGTATGCTCGGCACATTTGATATCACTACTATCCGCGCGAGCATGGGCATGTACCTGCTGTGCAAATGGATACACGAGAACACGGATATCAGAGTTCTTCTGACAGGCGAGATCTCCGACGAGCTGTTCGGCTACAAATACACCGACTTTGCGCCAAGCGCGGAGGAGTTCCAGAAGGAGTCGCAGAAGAGAATAAGAGAGCTGCACATGTACGACGTTCTGCGCGCCGATCGCTGCATCTCCGTAAACTCGCTTGAAGCGCGCGTACCGTTCGGCGATCTCGACTTTGTAAAATATGTCATGTCCGTCGACCCCGCTAAAAAAATGAACACCTACGGCAAGGGCAAATATCTGCTCCGCCACGCTTTCGAGGGCGATTATCTGCCCCACGATATACTCTTCCGCGAAAAGGCAGCGTTCTCCGACGCAGTCGGTCACTCGATGGTCGACTACCTCAAGGAATACGCCGAGGGGCTCTACACCGAAGAGGAATTCAAAGAGAAGTGCGAAAAATACACCCACGCAAAACCGTTCACGAAAGAATCCCTGCTCTACCGCGAGATATTTGAAAAGTACTATCCCGGCCAGTCCGAGATCTGTCTCTTATACAGATCTCCGAGC
>ERZ1503906.455-NODE-455-length-6750-cov-6.494698_pt1 | contig 6750 bp, 7 predicted proteins | sample MGYA00572334_ERZ1503906 | MGnify/ENA primary metagenome ERZ1503906 (study PRJEB39906, sample SAMEA3182082) | gut metagenome | biome: human; feature: gut; material: Stool; isolation source: human stools | place: Canada | collected 2012-12-04 ...
ATTCGTCGGCAGCGTCAGATGTGTATAAGAGACAGCTGTACTGTTGAAAGGAGGGCGTCAATGCCGTCGAGGGTATTGGATTTGCAGGGTATGCCTATAACGGGCAGGGTGGTGTTCGCCGCAATGGCTCCGGCGAGATGCGCCGCCATGCCTGCTGCGGCTATAATGACCCCGAAGCCGTTTTCCTTTGCCGAGCGGGCAAAAGCCATGGCCTCGTCGGGCGTTCTGTGTGCCGAATAGACGTGCGCTTCAAACGGGATGCCGAGCGCGCGCAGGGTGTCTGTCGCTTTTCTGATGACGGGCAGGTCGCTGTCGCTGCCCATTACTATACCGACTTTCTTCATTTCATACCTCCTGAAAAAATCAAAAAGGGCACACTCCGAGAATGTATCTCAGGTGTGCCCAGACGGTCGGCTGAAAAAGAGTTTTTCTGTTCCCTTGCAGTGCTCTGCAATAATCCGTCAGTCGCAGAAAACTCATCTGTATTGTACCTAAAGTATACCAAATACAAGACCTTTCAGTCAAGGCGCATCGGAGAACTTTTTTACTTTCGCTCTTTGTCACAATAAATGCATCTGCACGCGCCGCCGTTTGCGTCAAAAGTCTTAAAAATGCCTCTGACATCCGGCTCGCATACGCTGATGCAGGCGGGGTTGTCGCAACGGTATTTGTCGTATATATACTGTGGCTCCTCCGCCTTTTCGGGCTGAATCTCGTTTGGTATGAGCCCGAGCAGCTTCATTATCAGCGCCATGCGCATGAACTTGCCGCACCGAGTCTGCTCAAAATACTTCGCGCGCGGGTCGGAGTCCACCTCGGGCGATATCTCGTTGACTCGCGGCAGTGGATGCAGCACGCACATGTCGCTCTTTGCAAGGCTCATCTTCTCCTTGTCGAGGACATATATGCCGTTGAGACGCTGATACTCCGCATCGTCCGTGAAACGCTCGCGCTGGATGCGGGTCATATAGAGTATGTCAAGCTTCGGCATCGCCTCTTCAAGCGAGCGGCACTCCTCGTATCGAAGCCCGCTTCCCTTGAGATAGTCGTCAATAACGAACTGCGGCAGGCGCAGCTCCTCGGGGGAGATGAGCACGAACTTTACATTCTTGTATCTCGTCATCGCGGCTATGAGCGAGTGGACGGTTCTGCCGTATTTCAGGTCGCCGCAGAGTCCTATTGTAAGATTGTCAAACGTACCCTTTTCGTGGTGAATGGTCAGCAGGTCGGCGAGCGTCTGCGTGGGATGAAAATGCCCGCCGTCGCCGGCATTTATCAGCGGCACCGCCGTGTGCATGGATGCGACGACCGGCGCGCCCTCTTTCGGGTGGCGCATGGCGATTATATCCGCGTAGCCGTTGACTACCTCTATCGTGTCGGCAATCGTCTCGCCTTTGACGGCGGAGCTTGAGTCCGCGCCGGAGAAGCCTATCACCTGACCGCCAAGCGAGAGCATCGCGCTCTCGAAGCTGAGTCTTGTGCGCGTCGAGGGCTCAAAGAACAGCGTGGCGAGAATTTTGTGACGGCAGACCTCGTTGTATTTTTCTGGCTGCGCCATGATGTCATCGGCGACGGCTATCAGCTGGTCGATCTCCCCGGCGGAGAGGTCGAGTATGTTTATTATGCTCCTCATTTTGCACCACCGATCCAGCTCTCGTCCGAGGGGTTGTTGCGGAACGCTATAAGTCTGTTTACATCCTCGGGCTTTATATATCCCTCCTGAGCCGCGACTTCGGAGAGCACATCGAGGTTAGTCAGGCTCACATTTTTTACATCCGCCGCGGCGAGTCTCTCAAGACCCTTTTTCATTCCGTAGGTGAAGATGCTGACTATTCCGAGCACCTCTGCGCCCGCTTCGCGCAGAGCGTCAACGACTTCGATAACGCTGCCGCCCGTCGAGATAAGATCTTCGACCACGACGACTTTCTGACCCTTTTCGAGCTTGCCCTCGATGCGGTTCTGTCTGCCGTGATCCTTGTTGCCGGAGCGGACATAGCCCATCGGCAGATTCATTAAATGCGCAGTTATCGCGGCGTGGGCGATGCCGGCGGTCGAAGTGCCCATGAGAACTTCAGCCTCCGGATAGTTTTCTTCGATGAGCTCCTTGAGCCCGGTTTCGACATCCGTGCGAACCTCGGGCGCGGTGAGCGTCAGGCGGTTGTCGCAGTAGACGGGGCTCTTTATTCCGCTCGCCCATGTAAAGGGCTTGTCGGGACTCAGAAACACAGCCTGTATTTTAAGAAGATCTTTTGCGATTTTTCTGCTTGTCTCAGTCATTTTCTTTTCTCCTTCAGTCAACAAATTCTTTTATGCATCTCTCGTATGCCGCGACGGGGTCGGGCGCGGCGGTTATCGGTCTGCCGACAACGATGTAGTCGGAGCCGATTTTCTTCGCCTGCTCGGGCGTCATGACTCGCTTTTGGTCGCCTATGTCGCCGTCCGCAAAGCGAACGCCGGGCGTGACGGTCAAAAACTTTTCGCCGCATATGTCGTGGACTTTCTGCGCCTCGAGCGGGGAGCAGACAACGCCGTCAAGCCCTGCGTTCTTCGCGGTCTCGGCGTAGTGCATGACAACTTTGTCTATAGGCTCTTTTATCAGAAGATCGCGCTCCATCGCCTCCTGATCGGTGGAGGTCAGCTGGGTCACGGCGATGAGCAGGGGACGCGTGCCGTCCGGGCGGGTCAGCCCCTCGAGAGCCGCCTCCATCATGCGCGATGTGCCCGCGGCGTGGAGGTTGCACATATCGACATCGAGCCGCGAGAGCACGGCCATGCTCTTCTTGACCGTGTTCGGAATATCGTGAAGCTTGAGGTCGAGGAATATCTTGTGTCCGCGCGCCTTTATCTCGCGCACTATCTGCGGACCCTCGGCATAGAACAGCTCCATGCCGATCTTGACGAACGGCTTTCTGCCCTCGAATTTGTCGAGAAAGTTCAGCGCGGTTTCCTTGTCTGCAAAGTCGCAGGCGATTATCACATCTTTACCCATTGTGTGCTCCTCCTATGATATCCTTGAGTTCGTTTATATTATACTTGTCCGCAGCGGCGGGCAGGGCTTCGACTATTTTTTTGCATATGAACGGGTCAACGAGATTTGCGGCGCCGATTTCGACCGCCGTCGCCCCGGCGAGCATCATTTCTATAACATCCTCGGCGGACGATACGCCGCCCATGCCGACTACCGGGATATTGACCGCCGACGAGACCTGATATACCATTCTGAGCGCCACGGGGAATATCGCGCTGCCGGAGAAGCCGCCCATGGTGTTTGCGATCACGGGCTTCTTTGTTCTCAGGTCTATTCTCATGCCGAGCAGGGTGTTTATCAGGCTGATTCCGTCCGCCCCCGCGTCCTCGCAGGCCTTCGCGATGCTCACGATGTCCGTGACATTGGGCGAGAGCTTTATGATAACCGGCTTTTTCGTGACCGCCTTGACGGCTTTTGTAACCTGCGCCGCCGCCTTCGGGTCTGTGCCGAAGCTCATTCCGCCGCCGTGAACGTTCGGACAGCTGACGTTGACCTCAAGCCAGCCGACCTGCTCCTGACTGTCGAGCTTTTCGCAGGTGTAGGCGTATTCGTCAACGGAAAAGCCGCTGACGTTCGCCATCACTTTTTTGTTAAAACACTTTTTGAGCTTCGGGAGCTCTTCGCTTATAACTTTGTCGACGCCGGGATTCTGAAGCCCGACGGCGTTTATCATGCCGGCGGTGCACTCCGCTATTCTCGGTGTCGGATTGCCGAAACGCGGCTCCTTTGTCGTGCCCTTGAACGAAAAAGTTCCGAGGCAGTTTATGTCATAGAGCTCCGCAAATTCGTATCCGTAGCCGAATGTGCCCGATGCCGGGATAACGGGATTGTCGAGCTCTTCGCCGCAAAGATTCGCGCTCAGTCTGCCCATATAATCTCCTCACTTTCCATTACGGGACCCTCTTTGCAGATCCTCTTGTTGCCCGTGAGTGTCTTGCATGAGCAGCCCATGCACGCGCCGAATCCGCAGCCCATGCGCTCCTCGAAGCTGTACTGCCCGGGAGTTTTCATGATTTTGTGCATCGCGCGGAACATCGGTTCGGGTCCGCAGGTGTAGAAGAATGTGTATTGCAGATTTTTTATAACGTCCGTGACAAAGCCCTTTGTGCCGTAAGTGCCGTCGGCGGTCGCAATGTGTACATCTGCGCCGAGCGCACGAAATTCGTCCTCATAGAACACATCATCTTTTGAGTTGAAGCCGAGCACGACAGTGACTTTTTTGCCCTCGGCAACGAGCTTTTTGCAGAGCATATACATCGGCGGAACTCCGACTCCGCCGCCGACGAGCAGGGGACTGCCGCCGCTTGTTTTTGTGTTGTATCCGTTGCCCAGCCCCGTTAAAAGGTCAAGCTCATCGCCGTTTTTCATGCGGCTCATCTGCTCCGTGCCGCGCCCGACGGTTTTATATATCAGCGTCAGATTTTCTCCGACACAGTCGCAGACCGATATCGGGCGGCGCAGGAAAAATCCGTCGAGCTTTATGTTTACGAACTGTCCCGGCGCGGTTATCGCCGAGGTGTCACCCGCAAGAGTCATTTTAAATATGTCGCGCGCGATTTTTTCGTTTGAAGTTATCTTGAAAATACTCTGCTTCATGCTCTATCCTCCGCCTTGTAAACTACTTTTCCATTATGCACCGTCAGCAGACATCTGCCGAATACCTCACGCCCCGCGAACGGTGTGGCGCGTCCCATCGAAAGAAAATTTTCCGGGTCTATTTTATACGCTTCGCTTATATCAAACACCGCGAAGTCATTATTTGTGTCTATCCCGAAGCGCTCTTTCGGCTTGAAGCTCATCAGCTCAACGAGCCTGTCGAGCGTTATGATATTTTTCATCACAAGCTCTGTGTAGAGCACCGGGAACGCGGTTTCGAGCCCGACAACGCCCATGAGGCTCTTTTCGAGCCCGCGCCCTTTTTCTTCTGCGCTGTGCGGCGCGTGGTCGGTCGCTATCATGTCTATCGTGCCGTCTTTTATGCCCTCTATGAGAGCCTTTTTATCTTCGCGGCTTCTCAGCGGCGGGTTCATCTTGAATCGCCCGTCCTCCTGCATGTCCTCGTCGCAGAGCACGAGATAGTGCGGCGCGGTCTCGCAGGTCACATTGACTCCGTGCGCCTTCGCCTGCCTTATCAGCTCAACGCTCTCCTTTGTCGAGATGTGGCAGACGTGATATGCGCAGCCCGTCTCCTCCGCAAGGCGCAGGTCGCGCTCGATTTGCTTGTATTCGCTCGCGCTCGAAATGCCCCTGTGCTCGTGCATTCTTGCGTATTCGCCGTCGTGGATATATCCGCCGAAGAGCAGGGAGTTGTCCTCGCAGTGTGCGGCGATTATCTTGCCGAGCCTCTTGGCGGCGGTCATCGCCTCTCTCATCATTTCGTCATTCTGAACGCCTTTTCCGTCGTCGGAGAACGCGCAGACCTTGTCGGATATAGCTTCCATGTCTGCGAGCTTTTCGCCTTTTTCGCCGACGGTTATCGCGCCGTAGGGCAGAACTTTTATCGCCGCGCCGCGCTCTATTGCGTCCAGCTGAACTTGCAGATGTTCCGCGCTGTCCGGCACGGGGTCGAGGTTCGGCATCGTGCAGACCGCCGTGTATCCTCCGTGCGCCGCGGCGGCTGAGCCGGAAGCAATGGTTTCTTTACAAGAAAAACCCGGCTCTCTGAAATGCACATGAACATCACAAAGACCGGGCACAATAATATAATTTTCAACAGCGGACAAAAGACCTCCGTCGGCAAGGAACTTTTCCGCAAAGGCTCTTATTTTTTCGTATCTGCAAGCGAAGTCGTGCGTCATTTTTTGCGTCTCCTTTAAAAAAAGAAAAAGTCCTGCTGCCGCAAGACTGTGTATGCAAAGAACGCCGGAACATCAACGCCGACTATCCGTATTCATCACCAATCTTGCCGGCATCTCTGTACCGCTTAAAAATTGATTTGTTTTATTATACCAACAGCCGCCCGCTTTGTCAAGATGTCTGTTATAAATGAAGCAATTGTAAATTATTTTTGTTATGACATAAAAGCATTGACTTCGCGCCTATAACACATATATAATGGATAGAAAGCGGCAATCAGACGCTTAAAAAGGGAGGAGAAATTCAAAAATGAAATGGAACATAATCACCGATTCAAGCTGTGATATGTTCGGCTTTGACAAGGAGCATGAGAATATCGTGTTTTCTTCCGTGCCGTTCACTATCAGCGTTGGAGACGAAAACTTTGTTGACGACCGCAACCTCGATGTCGACGGAATGATCGACTCGATGGACGCCTGTGCAGAGGCGAGCCACACGGCGTGTCCGTCGCCGCATGCGTGGCAGGAGAAATTCGAGCAGGAGGGCAATGTCATTGCCATCACTATTTCGAGCAAGCTCTCCGGCAGCTACAACAGCGCGTGCGCCGCAAAAGATATGGTGCTCGAAGAGCAGCCTGATAAGAAAATCGCCGTTATCGACTCGCGCTCCGCGGGTTCGGAGCTTGTTCTGCTCGTCAAAAAAATCTGCGAGCTTATCGAGTCCGGCGCGGACTTTGAGACCGTCGTTGAAAAGGCGGAGCTTTATTCCCGCCACACCCATGTCGTCTTCGCTCTCTCGTCGTTCAACAATCTCGTCAAGAACGGCCGCATGAGCAAAATCGTCGGCTTCGTCGCCAACAAGCTCGGCTTCTGGGGCATCGGTATTGGCAGCGAGCAGGGTACGATCTGTCTCTTATACACATCTGA
>ERZ1503906.510-NODE-510-length-5878-cov-8.102524_pt1 | contig 5878 bp, 3 predicted proteins | sample MGYA00572334_ERZ1503906 | MGnify/ENA primary metagenome ERZ1503906 (study PRJEB39906, sample SAMEA3182082) | gut metagenome | biome: human; feature: gut; material: Stool; isolation source: human stools | place: Canada | collected 2012-12-04 ...
AGATCTAGTACGGTCTCGTGGGCTCGGAGATGTGTATAAGAGACAGGTCCAATACCTGGCCACTGTTATCCTGGCCGTCACGGAACAGCTTGCCCGCCAACATCATCTTGTCGACAAGCGTGGTCTTTCCATGGTCGACATGGGCGATAATCGCAATGTTTCTAATATCTTGCATTTTATATACCTTAAAAAACTTCTGCAAAGTTACTACTTTTTTTTCAGACAAGTAGTATAAATACAAAAAAAATCCCGCGTTCTCTTTGAGTACGCGGGACCTTGTTTCCTTTGTGCGGATTACTTACGGAGGCCGAGGGCCTTGATGATTGCACGGTAGCGATTGATGTCGCGGTCGTACAGATAGTTAAGCAATGCGCGGCGCTTTCCTACCAGCTGTGTCAAAGAACGTGCGGTAGTATAATCTTTACGGTTCTTCTTAAGATGTTCCGTCAAATGGGAAATACGGTATGAGAACAATGCTATCTGGCTCTCAGCTGAACCAGTATCAGTGTTAGACTTTCCGTACTGTCCAAAGATCTCTTGTTTTTTTGCCTGATCTAAATACATAGAACTTTAAAAATTAAATTGTTATTTGTGCAAAATGCGGGTGCAAAGGTACGACTTTTTATTGAAAGTCAGACCATTTGCACCCGCATTTAATCTATATCTTAACTATTTTTTGCAAATTACTTCACTACAACCTTCTTGCCGTTCTGGATGTAGAGACCCTTGTTGAGGTTCTGGAGACTCTTGCCTACGTACTGTCCGTCTACGGTGTATACGCGGTTGTCTGCCTTTGCGCCTTCAACTGTTACGAGACCGATGCCTGCAGCAGGGTCGCCTACGTAAGCTGTGTTAGACACGTCAGACTCGCCGTTAGCGTAAACCACGATTACGTTATACTTGTGGTTGCCTGCGCCGTAGCCGTTGTCGTTAGCGTAGTTGTTGTCGGTCCAGGTTGTGGTCTTGCTGTCGAGCTTCTTAACGAGAACGCCGTCGCGATATACGTTGTAACCCATTACGCGCAAACCGCCTGCACGGTATGTAACGTCGTCGACGCATACACGGTCGGGCTCGTAGTTGTAAGATGTCAGCGAACCTGTGCTTGTGTGTACGATAGCGAAGTACTTAGCACCCTCAGGAAGGTCGATATTGTACTGCTTCCAGTCGTAAACAGCCTCGTAAGAGTCCTTGTTGATCTTGATGAACGAGTTGGGGTTGGTGTCGTCCTCAGAGTAGTAGAGGTCGAATGTCTCAGGACCTGAGTTCGGATACTGCTCGCCGCGGCTTACCTCGTCGCCAGGAGCGTTAACCCAGAACGAAACGGTCTGCTCCTCGCCCGAAAGCTCTGGAGTGATGAGCCAGTTGTTGGTAGGTGTGCCGGTGTCGATTGTGGTGCCGGTTGACATCATCGACTGCTCGCCTGAGTGAGGCGCGAAGATTTTAGCAAACATCTGCATATAGTCGGCTGCAAGACCGCTCACCTGCCACGGGTTGAAGACGATGTAAGCCTGTGCTACGCCAGAGTTCGGGTGCTGGATGCCACCGAAGGTATATACAGTGCCCTTGTCGCCGTCGTAGAGTGTCCAGTCGCCTACGTTGTTGATAGACCACGGTGTGTATGTCTCGAAGTCGTCCTTAACAACAGCGCCGTCAACATTCATCGACGACCATGTGAGCACGCCCTTGGCTGAAGCAGCGAGGTCGCTGACTGCCGGAAGCGGCGACTTCACGATGCCTACTGTTGCCTCATCAGTCTTGTTGTTGTCCTGGAATGCGTCTGCAGCCCACTCTACTTCGCCGCTCACTTTGAAGCTCTTTGCGCCGAGCTTCGGTGTGAATGCGAACTCGTATGTAGCTTGTGCGTTCGGTTCGAGGTCTTCGCCCTCTTCTGTCTCATACTTCTTGCCGTCTACATAGAGGTGTACCTTGTAGCCGCTTGCCTTTGCTGTGCCGAGGTTAGTAACCTTTACGTTCACTACAGTCACCTTGCCGTTCTGCACGTGTGCAGGAGCATCGAGCTCAGCAGAGAGGTTGTTGTCGACAGCGTCGTAAATCTTGATATTGTCGATGAAGAGACTTGTAGAAAGTCCTTCTGCGTAGAAGTAAGGACGGATGTAGCCGTTCTCTACGCCTGCGTTGCTAACGCCAGCGAGGTCGAACGATACAGAACGCCAGCCCATTGAACCGCTGAGCTTGCTGTAATCGACGGTTCCTACTTCCTTCATCTCCTGACCGTTGCGGTTAACCTTTACGGTTATCTTGCCGTCGGTGCCAGGATATGCGTAGTACCAGAATACGAGCTGCGGGTTGCCTGCCTTAGAGATGTCTACCTTCGGACCCTGGATGCAAGCCAATGTGCTGCCTGTTGACGGGTTGAACACGAGTGCGCCTGCGTCGTCGTCCTGACAGTCTTCTGAAAGACCGAACTTGCCTGAACAGTTGGCGTCGATAATCCACGGACCCTTCTGAAGGCTCTTGTTAGCGAACGACTCGTAGTAAGGTATCGGGTGTGCCAGACCGATGACGAATGCTTCACGTCCATAGTCGCTGACTACGGCTGTGTCTGATGTCGGGCTGTCTACGTAGGTCTGAAGTGCATACTGCACAGCACCCTGAGCACCGTCGTAGTTAACATCGTTTACAACACACTTTGTAGTTGTAAGACCTTGCTCCACCGGCTGAAGATAACCATAATAAAGTGTATTCACGCAGTATTCTGCTGTTTTCGGATCTACATATCCGCCGTGCATACCAACTTCTGAAACGGGATCCCATGTGATGGTTGCCTTGCCGTTGAGGTGGTCGTAGATCTTGATGTTCTGCGGAGGAAGCGGACGGTCGTAACCTACATACACCTTCTTTACAACTTCGTCGCTACGCAAGTCGTTGGCTGTAGCTACTACGCTGTATGAATGTTCGCCGGTAACTACCTCGTCGTCCTGCCACTCTATCTTTGTGCCTACAGCAGGAGCGTCGTAGTTCTTCACCTGCACATAGTCGCGATAGAGCTGAACGCGTGTAAGACCAGAGAGCTTATTGCCTGCATAGTCGGTAGACGGTGTTGTGAACGACACCTTAGCCGACACTTTACCCTTGGCGCCAACCTCTACGTTGAGGTCGTTTACTGCTGCCGGGCGCACAGCCAAAGCTGCCTCGGCAAACACCTTCACCGGAAGGAGAAGGAGATAAGCGCGCTGGTTGCTGGTGCAATGGAACGCTACGCGATACTTACCGGTTGTAGGAGCAATGAACTCGCCTTCAACTGGTGTAGCGCTACCGACGCCGTATGTAGCAGAGATGGTGTAGTCGCCTACAACCTTGTATGTTGTGGGGTCGTCGCCTGTGCCGACAGCCACAGACAACTGCTGTGCACCGCCTGCAGCCTTGAAACCGCCAGTCTCAATCTTATAAGTCTTGCCTGCCTCGAATGCCAAGTACGGACTAACGAGCCAGTCGTCGGCATCCTGCTTTTGCGTAGTGCCTACATAACTAATGAAACTGCCGGGCACGTCGTTGCTGAATCCCCAAGTGATGCCGTCGTTGTTCTTGTCTTCAACGGTCCACTCCTTGGTAGACAGCACAGTCGGGTCGTTCCAAAGACATGAATACGGGATGTCGTACGGTCCGCCCGTAGACGGAGTCTGCGCGTTTGTTGCCGACGGAACCAACGTTGTGGCTGCCAGCACCGCAGAGAGAAGTACTCTAAGTGTTTTTCTCATAATCATATTGTTTAAGTTATTTATCTTATTAATTAACTCTCTCTAATTATTATACATTATATTATATATACGAGTGCGGTTGCAGCGCAATCTTCGCACCTTTTTATATATAGGGGTGCGGTTGCAGAGCAACTTGCGCACCCCTTTTTGTTTCTAATTACGAAATAGAAGTTAGGATTCTTACTTGTTCAGATATTTCTTGCCGTTGCGGATTACGAGGCCCTTTGTGTCGTCAGCCACGCGCTGTCCGCCGATGTTGTATGTCTTGCCGTCGCGTGCCACGTTAACTGTCACGCCGTTGACGCCTGCCTCTGCATTGCCCTGCAGAACCTCGATAGGATATGTCGACTTGCAGGTCTTGCCCTGAACGTGGAGCTCGCACTTGCGTCCGCTAACGCCCTCAGGCAGCGGGTCGCATACCACCTTGAGCACGGTGATGTCGTATTCAGCCCATGTCTTTGTGTCGGCAGTGATTGACTTAACCCAGTCGGCGTCGCAAGTTACGGTGTAGTTAGGCTCGTTGTTGGCGTCGAACCAGCTGTCGTTAGTCTTGATAGCCGGACCGTCGAAGACCAAATCGCCAGGAATGAGAGTCTTGCCGCTTGTGCCGTCGTTGTCCATCTTCACAACGCCGTAGTTCTCCTCACGTCCGTTGAGGACGTAGTACATCGGGTTGCAGTAGTCGTACTTAGCCGAGAACGACACCTTCAGCGCAACGTCCTTGTAGAGGCTGAAGAAAGCCGGACTGCCGTCCTTGCTCCACATGCCTACAGCCGAGTCGAAGTTGTCGTAATAGTAAGGCAACTCGCTGACCTCAAAGCCGCAGTCGATGCCTTCCTTGTCGAGTCCGTCGATAACTACGTAGAACGGCTCGTCGATTGTGAAGCGCTCTGCCTTGCCCTCAGCGTTCTTCTTTGTGAACACGAGTGTGAAGGCGTTGTAGCTTGTGTTATCGTCGTACGGAACGCTGCCTACGTCGATAGTCTCAGACTCTGTAGCTGTGAGTTCGTAGAGAATCTTTTCGCCAGGAATGCGCTGGCCGTCCTGCTCTATCACGTTGTGGATCTGCATACGCAGCGACTTGCCCTTCGCGATAGGATAATAGCCCTTAGAGATAACCGGAATGAAGATATCTTCTACGACCAGCGGAGCCATCGGTTTGTCGAAATACTGATAAACGCCGGTGGCGGTGTATTTAGCTCCGTCCTGTGTGAACGTACCCGAGCCATATACGTACTCGTTGTCCATGCCACCGAAGAACAATTCGCTAACCTGGTCCATAGTGTATGAAAGCGGAGTCACGCGGCGGTTAGCTTGGTCGATACCAGAATATACGCGCGGATAATAGTACATCAAAGCCAATGATTCGTGTTTGCCTGGGTCGCCGGGGTTGCCGAAGTAAGGATTCTCAGAAGCAAGGAGGAACGAGTCGGTATTGCAAACAAGTGTTGGAACAGCGTCGCTTCCATCAAACAGACTCTTCAAGTTGAAGTCGCCGTTTGCGTCAATCTTATAATAATAATCTGTTTTGCTTGAGCAATCGTTAACAGTTACATCGCCGTAATAGTCGAAGGTGTTCTGATGCCAAACATAAGCATCCGAGCCCTGCTTCTTGAACTTTACGTCGTAAGCACCCGGAACATACATATACACTGTACCCCAAAGCTGACCTGTCTTATCAGAAGTCTGGAACAATGCACCTTCAGGACGCAAGTAATAGTTGCTTTTCTTCTCAGCGCGCAGCTTTGAAGGCTGAGCCTGTGCGTTAAGTGCTGGCACGAGGTGCTTGCCGAACTGGCGTGCGCTGAACGGAACGCCTTCAACAAACGGCTGTGCGTTGGCAGCTGTTGTTGCCATAACAAGAGCCGCAGTCAAAAGTAAAGATTTCTTCATAATTATGTTTGTATGATTATTAATTGATTGCTACAATTATTCTGCAAATATACTTATAATCATGTTTTTCGCCAAACAAAAGTTATCTTTTTTGAAAAAAATATTTATCGATTGATAGTTAGCAGTTTATATATGAACACATTGTTAGGATAAAAAAAACAGAGAGTTTCAAAGCTCCACCCTCCTACTGGCGAACGCAATCTGATTGGATGGCGAACGCAATCTGATCGGGCGGCGAACGCAATCTGATCGGGCGGCGAACGCAA
>ERZ1503906.515-NODE-515-length-5824-cov-17.707575_pt1 | contig 5824 bp, 7 predicted proteins | sample MGYA00572334_ERZ1503906 | MGnify/ENA primary metagenome ERZ1503906 (study PRJEB39906, sample SAMEA3182082) | gut metagenome | biome: human; feature: gut; material: Stool; isolation source: human stools | place: Canada | collected 2012-12-04 ...
GGGTAGAGTTAGACCCTACCCGTGGGGGTGAAATGGCAAAGACACGGCCATGTGTAGTTGTCACTCCTTCAGATTTGAATATGTACCTTACAACAGTAGTCATTGTTCCGATAACCTCAACGATAAGAAATTATCCTTACCGGGTTCTGTGTTCTGTAGCCGGGCGTGAAGGAGAGATAGCCACTGATCAAATTCGCACGGTGGATAAAAGCCGTATAAAACGAAAAATTGGAGAACTTAACAACAGGGAAATAGAGGAACTGAAAGAAGTGTTCCGACAAATGTTTTGTGAATGATGGGAGAAAAGGAGAAAAAACCTACCTGCAAGGATTTTGCAGAGTATTTAAGGAAATGTGCGAGTGCCTATGCCAAGCGTGGAAGCCGGGAACTGACCGACAGCCGGGAAGAGTACCAGGATATTTTTGACGATCTGTGTCAGCTTCATGCGGATTTTGACCATGGGGCAAACCGGATCATGTCTTTAAAAGATATGTTTATCGACTTCTTTGATCTGAAGAGGTAACACTCCATTGAGTGAAGGCAGGGTTTGTCTTTGTGTGCTCCCCCTTTGGGGGACGGGAGGGGGATAAGAAAAATACCACTGGAGATGTCGGATATCCGTCAATTCACTCCAGTGGTGTTATTTGCAACTCTCCCGTATCGTTCGGCAAGGGTTGTCTTTGTGTACGACAAAGATAGGTTTTTTTCCGGAAGTATCCTTGTTTCTGTGAATTTAGTTGTGTTTTTATGTCCGGGTTGCGCAGCCGGGGGAATGGGGGGCGAAGTCCCCATACTAGATAAACTAGAAAGTTTCGTGGTAAATGCCCTACAGTATGTTGTGAGTGGGGTTGGCAATAAAAAAACTCCGAGATTCACATCTGGGAGTTTCTTATTTTGTATGTATAGAAATGCTCGCTTGCATTTCTACCCTCTTTTGAGGGCAAAGATGCAGTGAATATAGTAAAAGTTGTGCGATTACGGAAATTGTATCTTCTTTTTTTGTAGTTGTTTGGCGGTTTGGAATGAATTGCCTACTTTTGGGGTGAGATAAAAAACACGAAGCCCATCGGCTCGTAACCAATGGGCTTTGTATATTGTTTAATCGGCTTCGCTTCTTACTTTGGACGGTGGGCAGCGAAACCAACAAAGATACTTTGTATGCGCAAAGATATAACAAATATAACCAACTGCAAAGAAAGTCCGTTAAAAAACGGTTCTGATAGTCTTAAAAAAAAGGCTAAAGTAAAAATCATATCCCATAATTTTACTCGAAAACTTTCGGAAAAGAATCCGGATAGTAAGCTGATGAAAGCATATATGGATGCCCATGTGTGTTCAAATGTTTATACTGTGCAGGGAGGTAAGGCGCATTCCCATTATTGTCATCGGGCTTTTTGTCCTATCTGTCAGCGTATTCAAACGGCACAAAATGTAAAGAAGTTCCTTCCGGTTATGAAGTATTTGGCTTCGGAAGGCAGAGAGTTTTATTTTGTGACGCTTACCTTGCAAAATTGTGTAACCGATGATGCAAGGGTATTGCGAGATTTCATGCGTAGATGTAACCGGATGTGGGCTGATGGTATAAGGACGAAACACAAGTTTCGTTCACTTGGTATTTCGGGGGTGATTAAGAAGGAGTGTACCTATCATGTAGTAAAAAAGGATTTGTTTTCGTTCCATTATCATTTTCATATTATTGTTGATTCATTGGAAGCTGCAAAATATGTAGTAGCCCAATGGAAGAAATTGCATGGTAGTACGGTTGCTGATGCCCGTTTTCAGAAATATAAGAAGATAGAGGATTTTGAAAATGCAGCGATAGAGGTTTTTAAGTATGCTTCAAAGGCTTCTGTCTCAAAATCGAAAGGTCGTGACGGTAAAAAAAAGATTCAGATAAATTATAAGGCTTTGGATATGATTTATACTGCCATGCATGGGATGCAGCGCATGAGTAGTTTCGGACAGTTCCGCACCATGATCGGAGATGAAGCGTTGAATGATTTTAGAGATGAGGATTTGGTTCTTAATATTGAGGGATTGAATGTTGAAGATGGTTGTTATACTTGGTATATGTCTGTGAAAGATAAGGTGGCTGATTGGTATAATATGGAAACTGGGGAGGCATTGTGTTGTTATAAGGTCACCCGGAAGGATGAACTTTTGCAGGATATTTATTTAGATGAGGATATTTTTCCTAATAGTGGGTAGTTGTTAGTTTGTTGTATTGTTTTCTTGGTATGGTGTGAGTTCTATGTATTCTCTATTCATGAAAGGATCGCCAAATTTTCCACTTCTGTCATAGAAGGAAAATTTGTTTTTAGTTAGCTCGTCTATGTCCCAGTAATGTTCTCCACCAAAATAAATGGTACTGAAACTTGGATCACCGAATGACCATTGTCCGTAGATATTGGCTTCTTTTTTATTTCCTTGTTTGTCGATTTCTATATTTGTACGGGTATATGTTCCGTTTTTATTGAATTTGTATGTACCTTGCCAGACACTGCCGTTTTCGTCTGTTGTTTTTTTACCAGTCCATGTAATATCACAAATTAATGAGATTATGCTTTCTTCTCCATGGTTGTAGTATCCTTGTTTTTCAACACATCCGGTGTTTGAAATAAGAAAAAGTGATACTGTTGAAATAAGTAAAGAGATATGTATTATTCTATTCATAGTTAAATATTTAATATTCAATGCAAAAATAGGAGAAATTTTATATTTTTGGGCGAAACCTTTATTTATTAACTTTAAAAAAGGAGGATTTATGAAAAAAGTAATGTTTATGTTCATCAGTCTACTGACTGTTTTGGGTGTTTGTTCGTGTAATGATAATGAAGTAATAGAACCTGTGGTTAGTGATTCTGTATCTGATATGGAGGTCTTATCTCGTTTTGTTGATGTAAATGAGATTACAAATGAATACTATTTCAATGAGAATAAGAAAACGAGGGCGTTGTCTTATGTAACAGGTTCGGATTGGCAGGATTTAGAAAAAGTTAGTCCTTTGAGTATTGAGAAATATAAGAATAACCTGCAGGTTTTAAATGCTCAAGTGGCAAGTGCTATTTCAAATCCTAATACCGCTTATGTTGTTTTTTCTGTAAATGGAAAGACTTTGGTTAAAAAGGTGAAGGAGGATGCTAATTTTGATTTTTCAGTATTTAGGGATGTTGTAACGGAAACGAGGGCTGTTCTCCCTTCTTTGAGTATTAATGGAGGTTCTCAAAGCACTACCGGAGTTTTTTACGATTCCAGTCGTACTTTAAAGATGCAAGTTGATTTGAATGCTTCAATACAGAATAATTATTATTTCTTTGAAGTATTAAATCCTAATGCTAAACCAAGTCCGGATGATAATATAACGACACCTGAAAGTGTTGCTTTTAGTGGAACTGGACCGTTATGGAGTAACACTTTCACTTGGACTTCGTATTGGGATGCAAATGTACCTGGTCAAGGTTTTAAATGGGAGTTTAAAGGAAAAGGTACTACTCCTTCTTTTGGTTTTATAGCTAATTGCACCTTTAGTCGTTAAAAAATGAACGGGATTTAATTTGAATTGCACTTCTCAAAAAAGAGAAGTGCAATTCAAATTAGTGTCTTTCTATCGGTGTAGCCAGTTACCGTTATCTAAAGTCTTTTGTAGTGTATTCCAAAGTTCTTTAAGAAAGTTTTTAAAGTGGATGTTATTTAGCCAAATTGTAGTAATACCATTCTGACTTTTGGAGATATCTATTTTCACGTTTTTAACTTGGTATGATTTTCTCTTGTCTTTATCGTAAAGGTTTCCAGTGTAGTATATTTCCTTTCCAATAAGAAGTTGTCGGATATCTTTATTTTGTATTCCCATAGTTTGGAGTTCCTCTATATTTTCCTGTGCATTTTCCATTTCCGGAAAAAGGTTGGTTATGGGTTTTAGTTTGGATGCTTCTGCCTTTATCTGTCTGTCGGTTGTTTCCTGTACCCTTCGCATCTCGATGTTGTTGGTTCTTAATTGTCCTTCTAAATTTTGATTCTTGAATGAGAGGTTATAATTTTCTTTTTTGAGGGTTTCAATTTCTTTGGCTTGTCGTTTTACTTCCCCTACATTAAAGACGCTTGTAACGGCATTAAATACGGTTTTTCCGGCTTTTGCGGCAGCTTCTTTGGCTTCGTTGATGTGTATGTCGGTTTTCATGCTGTTTAGCTCTTTTTGTGCCGTACTAAGTTCCTTTTGGACTGTGGTGATTTTCTCGGTTCCGGCAGTGTATGCCCTGTTTAGTTGCTCGATGTCTTTTTGAAGTTGTTCAGCTTTCTCTGTTTCCATTTTGTTTTTGTATTGCATGGCCGACAAGTGTTTCTTGTCTGAAGAAACTCCACGTTCCATGTTGAGACACTCTGCTGTTATAGTCTGCATCTCCGCCATGTCGTGTCTGTTCAGCTTTACAGTTTTTCCTGTATGGCCGTCCGTCCAGTCAAAGATCATGTGCGCATGATAGTTCGGTTTCCATGCTTCTTCCTTTCCGTCCCATACGTTTGCGCCTTCATCCTTATGGGTGTAGATTTGGAAGGCGTGCACTCCAAAGCGTTCTTCCAGTTTTTCGGCCAAGTCTTGAAGCTGCTGGATTGTGGTTTCCTCGCTGATTACTATTACCCCTTCCCGGATTGGGGTAGCTTTCTTCTGTAATCCTTGTCCGGTGGCTTCCTTGTATTTTTCCGTTATGTCCCGATGTACTTCGGCAATGGAACATTCTACCCACTGTTCGTTGCGGTGTGTGAGTTCCGGACGGATGTAGTCGAGCTCCTTGCTTCTTAAGTTGTGACGTTCCGAGCTGCCTATATTGCAGGCTTCCACTCTGATACATGTCTTTGCCATATCTTTAGGTTTTAGGTGTGTATGTCTGTTTAGAAGATGTGGCGTGAAACGTCACATCGCACGGGGTCGAGGGGACACCCCTCGCACACAACCCCTTTAGGGGTTATAGTGTGCTATAACCTTTTGCAAAGGTAAGCCTTCCGGATGGGATTTGCAAGCGGTCTGCCATGTGTTCCGGACATGCTTAAGAACAGAAGCCGGACAAAAGGGGAAAGAGCACAAGGCACAATAAAAAATCATCGGTCGGGGAGCGCCGCACGGCAAGGGGGTGCACCAGCACTCCCGACGAGTGCATCGGTTGGCCGGGTTCTCAGTGGAAAAGGAAAAAAGTTGGCTTTTCTTTTGATAATGTTATAACTTCATGTATCTTTGTGATATGAAAATCAATTTTAAAGTTATAACATTATGGTAACAAACATTATTCAGATTGGAAACAGCAAGGGGATAATACTTCCTTCCGAGGTATTGAAACAGTTGCGTTTGTCCTTGAAATCGGCTGTGAGCATTTCTTTGGACGGGAACAATATTGTGATAAAGGCACAACCACGTCAGGGATGGGCGGAAGCTGCCAAACGTGCCCATGAGAATGGGGATGATGAGTTGCTTATCCCTGATGTGTTTGAGGATGAAAAGTTTGAGGATTGGACATGGTAGAACAGTATGAAGTGTATTGGGTAGAGTTAGACCCTACCCGTGGGGGTGAAATGGCAAAGACACGGCCATGTGTAGTTGTCACTCCTTCAGATTTGAATATGTACCTTACAACAGTAGTCATTGTTCCGATAACCTCAACGATAAGAAATTATCCTTACCGGGTTCTGTGTTCTGTAGCCGGGCGTGAAGGAGAGATAGCCACTGATCAAATTCGCACGGTGGATAAAAGCCGTATAAAACGAAAAATTGGAGAACTTAACAACAGGGAAATAGAGGAACTGAAAGAAGTGTTCCGACAAATGTTTTGTGAATGAT
>ERZ1503906.525-NODE-525-length-5719-cov-5.141243_pt1 | contig 5719 bp, 3 predicted proteins | sample MGYA00572334_ERZ1503906 | MGnify/ENA primary metagenome ERZ1503906 (study PRJEB39906, sample SAMEA3182082) | gut metagenome | biome: human; feature: gut; material: Stool; isolation source: human stools | place: Canada | collected 2012-12-04 ...
CGGATTTGAAATATCCCGTGGAGAATTGGATAGACGAGACGGTAAATGTCGGAGGCGGGGACCGCCCGACTTTCCTTGTGCTCAACCGGTACGACCTGGAAATGCACAACAAGGAGGACGACCGCACCAGCCTGATCTTCACCTCCTCGTCGGAAGTGACGGCACAGATTACCCGGGTTTACTATATAGACAAGTTCGGAAGGGAACAGAACTTGGAGAAAAGATACCCCGATAATCCAAACGATAACGAATGGGGAGTGAGTACCGGATACAGATGGCGCAGCCATGGCAACATCCTCATTACTCCCGACAAGGGGCTCAACGGCAAGCTGGATGTACACAGCGACCTCCCCAGGAACAATACGATACGTTATATCGAAGTCCGGGTAACAAATGAGGACGGCAACGAACGTACCGTAACCATTGAGCAGTATCCGTTGGAATATATCACGAATATCCAGGGGTGGTACTCGTACCGCGATGATTTCAAGAATTCAGATCCTAACCCGACTACCTATGAATATGTAGGTGATAAAATTACCGGAATCGCCCTTGCCACCAGAAATATCTCCAGTTGGAACGGAGAATATAGATACCTAACGGGGACAGATGGTTTATTTGGAGGTCCTCCGGACGGATTCTTCGTTTCAAAAGTAGCAAAATTGAGGAATGATGGAAGCGGACAGTCTGATTTATATGAATACTATTACACATCAAACTCAAACAGACTTCGGGAATCCCGCTATAGCGAAATTAACGGCAGAATGTACACCATTGTATTGACAGGGACATCCAGTGAATATACTCTTGGCCGTCCACGTATGGTCCAGGATACATACCATCCGGAACTTATGGTTACGGATCCGGGACAGGACAATGCCCAATTGGTCTCGCCGTCATTCATGATAGGTTCCTGTGTAGGCGAATTCCAAGTTGGAGGAGGAAACCTGAAGCTGGACGGGAGTGACAACAGTGTCCGCGTTGCACGCGAGCACTGCGCGCATTATGTAGAAACGTATAAAGACCCGAAAACCGATAGGACGGTTACCTTGGATGACTGGCGCCTGCCCACAGAAGCCGAACTTAAAATCATTTTTAAATTCCAGGGCTCGAAAGACCAGGATGCAGACGCCATAGACTACCGCTTGAACGGACAGTACTATTACAGCGCAAGCGGAAGATTTTATAATGAGAAATACACCGTTAGCGGTACCGGAGTGGCCTGTGTACGCGATGCCTACGGTAAAAAGGAATAAACGTAGAAACCTGTCAAAAAGAAACGAAATATGATAAAGGAAATAATAGACAAGCTTGTCGCCCTGCTTGCGGTATCGGCCCTGCTCGCTTCGTGCAGCGAAAGCGAGTTGTGGCAGAATCCGCAGACCGAGGCACGCGACGGCTACATCATGCTGAATTTCAAGACGGAAATTCCTGCGATGCAGGAAGTCGTCTCCCGTGCGGTAGACCCTGACGGTGGCGGAGTGCAAGATATGACACTTTTCTGCTTTGACAGTTACGGGCTTTTCATCTCTACCGTCAAGGCCGGTGTCACGGTGCAGAAGCCCGGCCCGGGGGAGATGGAGGGCACATTCAAGGCTGAGGTGCCCGAAAATACCCGGACCATCCATTTCCTGGCCAACCAGAATATGGATGAATTCAAGGAGGACAGTTTCCGCAACAAGTCGGAGTCCGAGGTCATGGCAGTGTTGGAGGGCTCGTCCGGACGCATGATCTATTGGGGCCGTTTCGCCTGCGATGCAGGAAACGACAGCAATATAGCCGAACAGATGGCCACCTCGGGCAATTCCGTCAAACTGATCCGCAACCACGCGAGAATCTCCGTCGACAACCCGGACAATAACGGGCATATCGTGATTACGGGCTTTGCGGTCTGCAACACCAACGCTTTCGGAACGGTGGCCCCGCACCACCCGAAGAAAGGCTTTGATTTCACGTGGCCTTCCAGCGACGACCCCTTCGTCACGCTTCCCGTGAACGATGCCAAGATGAGCGATATTACGGACGTGACATCCAGCATGAACCAGTATGTCTTCGAGTGCGAGAACAGTGCCGATGCCCCTGTCAGCGTAATTCTTCGGGGACATCTTCCGGATCAGGACGAAGAGAAATACTACCGTGTCCTGCTGGTTGACGACAAGGGCGAGCAGCTCCTCGTGCGCCGGAACCACCATTACAAGCTTCACATCGAGGGCGCGCTATCTTTCGGTCAGGCCTCCTTTGCCGAGGCGTTGGAAGCGGCAGCCACGAACAACGTATGGATTTCCATTTCCGATGAAGTGAACGAGGTGGAAGATACGGACTATATCCTGACAGTAGAGAAGACTTTTGTCGTACTGGACGAGAGCTTTACGGAAAACGGAGGCAGCTACACGCTCAATTATACCATTAAAGGAAAAAATGACAAAGCCATCACCGAAGCCGATGCCGCAACGGTCTCCTGGATAGACAACGGGGTGGCGACGCAGACATTCGAGACGAAATTCGAGGTCGTGAACGGTGTCGGACAGGGACATATCCAGATACACCTGCTTCGTTTGGAAAATAACGAGAAACTGGAAGGTACGCTGCTTGTCAAGAAGGGACGGCTGCAACGCAAAATCAAGGTCATCACGATCAGGAAGCAGTCTTTCGTGCCTGCATGGGTCGGGACGGAAATATACGGTAATTTAGGGAACGGTGCCAACAAGAACAACCGTGCCCATGTTACGGCCATGTTCACCATACCCGAAAGCTGTCCCAAGGAGCTGTTCCCGATGAATGTGTACCTTTCCGTTGGCGATCTGGATATCCGCAACGCTTCGGGCATGGAACTGCCCGTGGTGCGCGAGGCGGACAATGACTGGTACAGCAGCGGTGAAATCTCTTCCGTCTATCAAGGCAAAGAGCCGGATTACAAATTTGTCTACACGGCCGATGGTCCCGGCGTCCAGCGTGTCTATTTCGAGAACATATTGAATCAGGAAAACGGCTACGAGGGCACGCTCTATATCGAAGCCGAATATTTCGAAACGATGCGGCGCAAGTTCAAATACTCCACCAATCTCGTATCCATCACGGTGCAGGGACTGAACAAATACGATGCCGTAGGCTCGGGCGTACAAGATGAAGTGATATACTATCGTCTGGTTCCACAGAAAAAAGGAGCCAACGTGCAGTTTGACATGCTGCTGGCAGAGAGGTCCGACAATGATCAAGGGACAGGGAACGACAATCCTGCCAATGCGCAAGGCAAAGACGAATTCCTGCTCTACTCGCAATACCTGGATTATTACGAGGACGGTGAGGAACCCGATGCCGGAGTGACTGCATTCGATTGCAAATTCTATCCCGATGAATCGAACAATTGGTGGCAGACCAACAATCCCCAAGGTGGCCGTATGCTGATGTTCAAACCGAGAACTGAAGTTTTGAGCAGCCCGTCGCAAGGTACCGGAAGATATTCCATCTACATGAAGACCAACCGTGCCCGGAGCGCCGAGGTGATCCACATCGCCTCCAACGACAACCGGCTCGGACCGGTATTGCCGGAAGATGCAAACGAGGATAATCCCGGTATATATGGCGGCCGATCATACCGCAGTACGACTTTCGAGCTGGCCAACTACACCCCGTTCCGGTTCGGAGCCCGCGTGAAGTACGGCAACAACGACTGGCAGGGAGAGGCCGACGAGCCTGACCGCACGGTAGCATCCGGTGCCATACCGGCAGACATACCGGAAAAAGTCACCCCGTTGGAATGGACATATCAACCCGACCAGCGGGTGGATATCGGCATCGATGTGACGAGCTTTGCCGGTTTTGACAACAAGTCGGTGGATCCTTTCGGCCAAGCGTTCGAAATCTATATCGACGCGCCTATGCTGAAAATCGATGCCGGCCGTCTTGCGGAAAACAGACTGGACGGAACCAAACTGAAAGCGCATCCCACGATTCCCGGGCGTTTTGTCTATACCGTGGATGCCAAGCGGGAGACGGAACGGCGATATGGTACGGATGATATTGCTAACACGGACAATATTGCCTCCAGTCAGCGTGGGGAACGCAAGACCCTGCCGTTCCTTGTGAATAGCGTCGTAAGTGCCGGGGACATCGTGATTTCGTCCGATGAAAGCCGGGTAGTGTATTATTCCAAGACTTTCCGTGTGTCGAACCAATCGATTGCCGGGACGCTTCAATATAAAAATACCGCCGGCGTGGTGCAAAACATACCGAAGGATGCTTTCGTATCCTTCGAGCGTACCCGCAACGGAAGCCGTATCGGGTCGGTAAGCGTAACAGCCGACGGCCAGTACGAACTTCGGCTTCGCAAGGAATATGAGTTTAACTGGTACACGGACGAGGTGGAACTGCATTACACAGGTGACGGAGGCATGGTTTATCATGCGACATACCCGAGCCTGTCCAGCCTGTTTGCCAGTCCGCACATCGTACTTGAACCGTCTGCCGGCGAATGAGATTTTCCGAACCGGTATATGCAACGGCACCGGACGTTTCCACATCCGGCGCCTTTTTAACAACATAAGATATGAAGATGCTGAATCATACTTTTTTCGCCTGTCTTTTGGGCATGAGTCTCGTTTCCTGTTCACATGCCCAACAGCAGAAAACCAAGGAATTCCGTCTGCCCGACGTGCCTGTCACGCTGACGGCGCCTGAAGACAGGGCGGCGTACTTGTCCCTGCATTACTGGGACCACTTCGATTTTGCCGATACGTCGCTCATCTCCCGTCCTGAAATCACCGAGCAGGCCTTTGTCGATTTCCTCGGCATCCTGCCCTATACCGACCGGGCACAGGCTGCCATCGATACTCTTTTCCGCCGCGCCGCAACCGGACAGGAGATGCTGTATCACTTCATCGGGCTGAGTGACAAGTACCTCTACGAGCCCAATTCGCCCATGCATGACGAGGAACTGCATATCCTCGTATTGCGGGCACTGCTGGACAACCCCTGCCTGTCCGATACGGACAAGATACGTCCCCGCTACCTGTTGGAAATAGCCATGAAGAACCGTCCGGGAGACGTGGCGGCGGATTTCACCGTCACTTGCCGGGACGGCAGGCGCAGGCAGCTCTCCGGCATAAAGGCCGACTACGTGCTGGTTTACTTCAACGACCCCGATTGCGAGGACTGCCGCCGGGTGAAGGAATTGCTCACCCTGTCCCCGGTTGTGAACGACCTGTTGGAGTCCGGCCGTCTGAAACTCCTCTCCGTGTGTGTGGAGGGCAAGACCCCCGCGTGGGAAAAGGCGGAATTTCCCGCCGGTTGGATAGATGGTTATGATGCCGATCAGCGGCTTACCCGCGAACAGGTGTACGACCTCAAGGCGATGCCCACCCTTTACCTGCTCGATGCGGAAAAACGGGTGATACTCAAGGACGCTTCGTTCGAGCAGGTGGAAGAACGGTTGTCCTGAAAGATGCCTCATGAAAGCCTATGAAGACATCCGGAAAAGACAGTAAGGAGAGCAACCGTTTCAGGGGCATCAGGCCGGAGACGGAGGAGAAATACCGCCGAGCGATCGAGATGTACGCTTCCACGGAGCTTTCCGGCTGTGAGATATGCCGTATCTGCGAAGTGACAGAATCGGGTTTCCGGTGTTACCTGACCAAGTACCACCGTGAACTCGTGCTGGCCCGTTACGCTATACTGTGCAGCAACTGTCTCTTATACACATCTGACGCTGCCGACGAATAGA
>ERZ1503906.551-NODE-551-length-5427-cov-10.044862_pt1 | contig 5427 bp, 8 predicted proteins | sample MGYA00572334_ERZ1503906 | MGnify/ENA primary metagenome ERZ1503906 (study PRJEB39906, sample SAMEA3182082) | gut metagenome | biome: human; feature: gut; material: Stool; isolation source: human stools | place: Canada | collected 2012-12-04 ...
GTAGATAAAGTGAAAAAAGTATGTTATGGTTCAGTATTGGTTAATACAAAAATGATGGTCTCAACCAGCAATCCGTCCCATGCATTCCCAATCATCAAGCTATACAAGGCGCCTCTAATCAGCAAGCTGTAATAAGGCGGTCCCAATTCCATCAAAGCTGCGCAATGTTTCTTCTGATCCACAGTTTGAAGAATGGGTCGTTGAAAGATACGGTATCTCCATCCACAGTTCTACCGAATTCAAATGGATTTTCTATCATAATCGTTTTCTTTTCGTTATTATTGAATGTAAAGATAGTAATAATCTTCTTAGTAAAAAACAACTTAGTAAGAACTTTATTACTAATTAACATTTTAGTTGTGATATTGGTTAATTATCTTTCCATATATTGCTTTTTACTGAAAATTTATTGAAAATTAGCGAGATAGCAAAATATGTCACATTTTTATGAGGGACTTTTTGAAAGATGAACACACTTTTATGAGGGACTTTTTGGGCTACATATACACTTTTATGAGGGACTTTCTGTTATGCAACTGATGGTGTTTGATTGCCTTTCATGGCCATTGACGACTATTCTGCTGCCGTGTTGACTGAGGAGCAAAGAGAGCAGCTTCTTGCCCTCTCAGATGACTTGCCCGGCTTGCTTGAAAGGTTGGATGCCAGGAAACATGTTCGAGATAAGGAAAATAACTTGACAGAGGTGTTGTCGGAGTATTTCCTTAAATCATATCTATCATCAATATTATAATTGCAATCAAATGATTAAGACATTAAGCGACTACAATCTTTTAGAGAGCGAGGAATGGAAGGATTCCATTAATACGCTCTTCCTGGAGTTGCGTAGCAAGCTCCCGGAATTCTTTAAGGAGGTTCCTCTACCTACGATTCCTCATGAGGATTACGTGGAAGTTGTCATACCTGCTTCCAAACAGGTTATGATGGAGGATTTGGTAGAGTGGTTGGAGAAGAAACTTGGGCTTCACATCCTCTATGCCAGCAAGCAGAACTATGGCAAGCTGTTAAAGGCGGCAGCTTATTCCACATCGGTGCCCTTTGTATTCCACTATTGCATCAAGCCTAAGGCTGCCAGCTCTGATAAGTGGCGCAACTTCTATAGTTTCCTGTCTGCCCGAATGCCTTGGCTGAAAAGGAAGGCGCTTGCTGTAAAGGCATGGATCTCCTATGTATATCACAAGATGTATAGAAGTGACAACGGAAGAAAATTCTTTACATTGGTTCTTGTCATTTGTATGCTGGTGTTTCAGGTGGTGGATTTTCATGCAGCCAAGGAAGCCTGTTCGTTTCAGGTGGAATGGGCAGCCAAAGGGAAGGCTTTGAGCCTTACACCTTATGATATAGGATTGCCTGGCATTGATGGTAAGGTTGAACTGGGTCCCAAGGCGTTCATGGAGAACATCCTTTATCCGTTTCAGACCTCTCTCTGGGTTTACATGGTGGCTTTGATGATGACGTTGCTGCTGTTTTCCTATAGGCTTGCCGACCTTAATCCTACTCATGGCCGGTATGGTTTATCCGTTCAAGCAGCTTCCACCTGTTCTCGGGATGAAAAGCAGGTGGCGCAGCTGGTGAAGGCATGGGGATGGAGTCGCCCGGCGGTGCTGGCCTTTGTTGACCAGCTTCAAAAGTATGAGATTCTGGAGGTGTGCAACATGGTAACCAGTAAGGTGGTGCATTTGAAGCCCAGCATCTTCAGCTCCGGGCTTTCTCCAACTCCTGGTGGATAGCCTCTCTTCAGCCCTCTTTCCTGGAAGATGGGCACGATGGATCAATCTGGTTTTCGGCTTCGGTCAGGTGCCCTGCCATATCAGGAAAACTGCTTCTATCGAAGGCTCGTTTTCCAGGGGCGCTTGCGCCGGAAACCGCACTTTTTTACATCAGGGGGGAGCCTAATCCCCGGTTTCATGGCTAACGCTTTGAAACACGGAGGCTTACCTGCCAATTTCTTGGCGACTTCGTGCGGCAAGCCGAGGTAAGCGATTAGGCTTAGGGAAAGTCCCTAAGAACCCTTTAGTCCCTGCTGACAAACAATGGAAGTTATGGCAAAACAAGTACTCGACATTAGAGCCGGAAAAGGCATGACAACCTCTCAGAGCAATGAGTTTCTGCGCAATGCTAATGGTGGCGAGAGGTTGAAGCGTTGGAGCGGCAACTATGATTCTACTCGCGAGCACCTGAATTTTGAGATTAAGAAAGGTGGGGTGATTTGTGAGGTGGACAAGAAAACATCTGTCCCCAAAAGAATCAAGATTCTAGAGCGTGGTGATAGAATTTCTGAAACCGGAGCCCGGCATCGTTCCACGGAGGAATACCACGCAGAGCTTCGGGAAAAATTAATGAGTGAGAATGAGCAGCAATCTCAAACCATCGAGGGGCAGCAGACTGTCATCAGGGAGCAGCGCGCTACTTTGAGTGGCTTGGAGAAAGACATCAAACATGCCACTGCCAGGTTCAAGGCCCTTCAGACCATGATTGCCAATTTGGAGTCTAAGAAGAATCGGTTGTTGGAGGAGGTTGAGCAACTCAAGCGAGACCGTGATTCCGGAAAGATTAGTGCCGAAGAGGCAAAGATCAGGTTTGATAGGATTCAGAAGGAAGTGCCTCTGCTCAGCAAGGCCACCGTTAAGGAAATGCAGCAAATGGGGTATATGATGATGGCCACCGATGCCAAGCACCGGGTAGCCAAATATCATGAGTTCCTCTCTTCGCTTCCTTTTGAACAGAGGCAAGTGGCAAGGCAGACAGGAGACATTCTCTTTGATGGTTCCATAGCAGAGACCATCATGGATAATGCCGTTCAGGTGACTTCCATTGCCGCTGAACTATCTAAACTTTACCCACCAGAAGTAAGACAGGAAGTAGGCTAGATGATGAAAGTCTTTTATCGTCTAGCCTGTCTTCTTTGCTTTATATTCATATTATCAGTGATTTACATGTAATGAGGTAAACGGTTTCGTAGTTCTGATAATTTTACAATTCTTGTTTTTCTATCCTTTTTAATATCTAAGGCATGTTTGAGGTTTAGTAGTCTGTAATGTGTAAATCAATGCTTAGCATACCTGCTTTATCCATGCAAAACTCCCCACATAGCTTGTTTGAATAGCTATGTGGGGAGTCCTTTTGCCCGTTGCTTGTGCTATGCAGCTAGATCCTTAGGTGAGATGCCTATGTTTGCTTCCATTCGCTCTTTGATGGACTAGAGTCCTTCATACTCGAAATAGATTGGTCCTTCTGGAGTATCAACACTGAATCCGTCGCTAGTCTCTTTTAAGTCTAATGCGTAAGTCTTGTCCTTGTAGATAACGTTGAAGATTGCTATGCTCACTTTTGAGCAGTCCATTCTTTAGGGTACACCTAAATGGGGCATACCCTAAGAATAAACCTTATCAGTTCTTAGATAGTTACGTATTGTCTGATGATAGTTTGCTTAGTATTTTGGGTTCTGTATGGTTATTATGGAACTCCTGCGACAAAATTATAAGCAAAATCTTGGTTGGTTTGGACTCTCATTGATTGTCAATGATGTTTTTTAATGACTTTTGGCAATCTTGGCACAGTCCGTTTTTCATGTAGAAGGTATTCTTGCCATGGGCATCCTGCATCAGGCACTTCAAATCATCCTTCTTGCAATGCGGCAAACCGCGAGAATGCAGGAATTCATGGATTGTTACTTTCCATAAGTCATCCTTTCGTTTCAATCGGAAGGTTGAAACCACACAGGCGTCACCTGGCCGGAAACTCAATCCCATGATTCCATAGTTGTATTGTCCATGAATAGAAGTAGAGATGTCTCGATGCGTCAAACCTATCGTTACGGTTCCAGGCTTGGAAGGATGCTTGAATTGTCTATGGTCACCCTTGGTTCTCGCCAAATACCAACCATCTTTCTTCAACATCTGCAAAACATCTTTGACTTTGTACTTTTTCATATCATTGAATGTTTTGATTACGCAGGCAAAGGTACGAATAATAATACTTTTAAGCAAATTTTTGCGTTAAAAGTATTAAAAGATAATGAGAGATGTACCAATCCAAAAAGAGTGCTTCACGGTATGAACCCGTGAAAGCAACTCCCTTATAGTGCTATTGTCATTTTCGTGACAATAGCACTACAAGGGAGTTGTAAGAGTTATAGTAGTTCCCTGGCAATCCAAGCACAAGCCTCTGCGTCAGCCAGGGCATTATGGTGTTGGGTTAGGTCGTACCCGCAATAAGCAGCTACGGTTTGTAGTTGGTGGTTGGGTAGGAGAGATCCCAACTTTCTTCTGGAGGCTCGGCATGTGCAATGGAACTCATAATCGGGATAGTCCATCTGATACATTTGGAACACAGACTTCAGACATCCCTCGTCAAAGGGAGAGTTGTGAGCCACCAATGGCAATCCCTCAATCTTTGGCTGAATCTCAGCCCATACCTCTGGAAATACCCTGGCGTTCATGGTATCCTCCATGGTAAGTCCATGCACCCTAGTATTCCAATAGGAATAATACTCAGGCTCTGGCTTGATGAGACTGTAGTAGCTATCCACAATCTCACCATCCCTTACTATCACAATGCCTACGGAGCAAACGCTGGTTCGTTGCTGGTTGGCAGTCTCAAAATCTATCGCTGCAAAATTCTTCATGAGTGCAAAGTTACTAATTATATATGTATTATCCAAATTTTTAATATTTATATATCCATACTGGTATGCCCTTTTCCTTGGCAATTTCTATCATGTGCTTGGTTTCATGAAAATTTGAGAGAATTGTAGAAAAAATTTTCCATATATATTATAGAGATGGCAGTTGTAGGCGTTTGTGAAGATGCTTGCAGCTGCCTTTTCTTTTTGTATCTTTAGGGTGTCGAAATTCAAAATTAAAGTTGTACCTTTGCACTCAAGTTGAGATTACAGAAATGAAAAAGGAACGTGAAACGGCAAACAAATATCGTCAGCAAGCTCTTGAAGGAGATTTAATGGCGATGAACAACATGGGTGTCTGCTATGCGCAAGGCATCGGTGTTGTGGAGGATCATGTGATGGCATTTCAGTGGTACATGAAGGCTGCTGAACTGGGAGATACTTACGCATGCTACAATGTGGCAGAATGCTACTACCAGGGAGATGGAGTGGAACAGGACTTCGAAAGAGCTCTTCAATGGTATCTGATTGCAGCAGAGAAAGGAGATGTACAATCACAGGTTAATGCTGCCAATGCATTTTACCTGGGTCAGGGAACTAAAGAAGACCACGTAAAGGCTCACCAATGGTGGCTGAAAGCTGCTCAAAGGGAACATCTTCAGAGCCACAGCCCAAGGATTTGAGCATGCCAAACAGTGGTGCAGGGACAATGGGTACAGTATATATTAATAATGTAGTGAAACAAATGAAGACAGATTTACGATTGATACAAGAGCAGCAGCCTC
>ERZ1503906.555-NODE-555-length-5403-cov-8.105834_pt1 | contig 5403 bp, 5 predicted proteins | sample MGYA00572334_ERZ1503906 | MGnify/ENA primary metagenome ERZ1503906 (study PRJEB39906, sample SAMEA3182082) | gut metagenome | biome: human; feature: gut; material: Stool; isolation source: human stools | place: Canada | collected 2012-12-04 ...
CGTGGGCTCGGAGATGTGTATAAGAGACAGGGGCGTGACCATGGGCAGAAGCATCTTCACCATGTTCGCAGCCCTGCTTGCCGACGAAGCCTTCCTCGCCATCAGCTGCTGCGTGCTCTATCTGTGCGTGCCCTCCGACCAGCTGTTCTGCACCGCAAGCGACGTAGGTGCCACCGTGTCAAGCGAATGGCTGAAGGGCGGCATACACGTCGTCTTCCTCATAAGCACACTCATCGTAGCCGCATGGACAGCCATACTGTACGTGCTACTGCTCCACCGACCGCAGATTCTGGGCTGGGTGCTGAAAGCGTGCTGCAAGATACCGGGTCTGCGCAGGTTCCTGCCGAAAATAGAGCGGTTCTCCAACGATATGACCTTAGCCTCGCAGGAGGCAAAGCTCGAAGGCAGCCGCTTCTGGCTGCGTCTCATGGGCTACACCTCCGTAGCATGGCTCGCCCGCTTCGCCATCGTAGCCGCCATACTCTTCGCCTTCCAATGCCAGGGCGACATGCTCATAGCCTGGTGCCGACAATGGGTGATGTGGATGATATCAATACTCAGCCCCACGCCCGGCGGCAGCGGCGTAGCCGAACTGATGTTCCGCCTCTATTACGCCGACTATCTGCCCGATGCCTCGGTAGCCATCCTCGCAGCAATGCTCTGGAGAGCCATCTTCTACTACCCGTTCCTCGTAATGGGCACCATTGTGCTGCCCAAGTGGATAGGAAAGAAACTGTAGAAGTAGCACTTCTGATCTATTCCGCCCCACACTCTTTCATCGTGCACCGAACGCAATCCGATTGGACACCGAACGCAATCTGATCGGGCGGCGGACGCAATCTGATCGGACACCGAACGCAACCCGATCGGACACCGAACGCGATACGACGACATAAGTGCAGAGATTGCAGAGCACAAGTGCATATATTTTCATTTATTTTTCGTAACTTTGTGGTCAAACAACAGCATTATGACAACAAAAGAGATAGACGAAAAGTCGCTACATAACGCCCACCGCCTCTTCGAGTCGGGCGACATTAACAACATCCCCGTAGGCACAGCAGCAGGTCTTCAGCAGATACATCGCTATCTGTTTGAAGGTCTGTACCCATTCGCCGGCACCATTCGCGAGAAGAACATCGCCAAAGGAGGCTTTCGCTTTGCCAACTCGCTCTATCTACAAGCCGCCCTCTCAGCCGTCGAAAAGATGCCTGAAGACACATTCGAACACATCATCGAGAAGTACGTGGAGATGAACGTCTGCCACCCTTTTATGGAGGGCAACGGACGCGCCACACGCATCTGGCTCGACATGATGCTGAAACGTACGCTGGGCAAAGTGGTCAACTGGCAGTTCGTTGACAAAGACCAATACCTCTCTGCCATGGAACGCTCCCCCATCAACGACCTCGAATTACGCTTCCTGCTCAGTCAGAACCTAACCGAAGACACCGAGAACAGAGAAGTGATTAGCAAGGGCATCGAACAGAGCTATTACTATGAGGGGTATGAGAAGTAAAAACAATATGGACAAACGAATCACAGAGCAACCATCGCACTACGACAATCTGGAACAGATGAGCGTGGAGCAGCTGACAGCGGACATAAACAACGAGAATATGACGGTGCCGGCGGCTATAGGAAAGGCGCTGCCGGCTATAAACAGACTAATAGAAGCGGTGGAACGCAAACTGAAGAACGGCGGACGACTGTTCTACGTGGGATGCGGCACTGGCGGACGACTGGCTACACTCGACACCATCGAGGTGCAGAACACGTACGGCACAGACGGAACGCAGATACAAGCCGTGTTCCCAGGCGGCATCGGCTGCCTGACGCAGACACGCGAGTCAAGAGAGGACGACACGGAGAACAGTTGGCAGCAACTTCTCGACAAGCACGTCTCTAACGACGACATCGTGGTGGGCGTCTCGGCAAGTGGCACTACGCCATTCGTGCTCGCAGCGCTCCGCCACTGCCGCACAGCTGGCATAACGACGGGCTGCATCGTGAACAACCCCAACTCGCCCATCGCTGCCGAAGCCGACTATCCAGTAGAGGTGATAACCGGACCGGAGTTCGTGACGGGAAGCACGCGCATGAAGGCTGGCACATCGCAGAAGCTCATCTTTGACATGATAAGCACCACGGTGCAGATACGCCTCGGACGTGTTGAGGGCAACAAGATGGTGAACGCCAAACTGATAAACAACAAGCTGATTGACCGCGCCGTGAGGATTTTCATGGAGCGCAACCCGCAATACACCGACTACGAGGAAGCGAAGGCGCTTATTCTGAAGGCTGGTAGCGTGAAGAAGGCTGAGGAGCAAAAGCTTTGAACAATCGCTGACACCTTTACTCGTCTAAGGTGAACTCTGCGACAAGAGGCAGATGGTCGCTGAAACCATCGAGCCACCGCGGACCGAGATAGTTGCGGCGTGGCTGAACACCGCCATACTTCTCGTCGTCGGTGAGCAGAAACCTTGCGTCGTGAACACGGCAGGAGCGCACCGACGGCAACAGACTCGTGCTGACGAGGATGTGGTCGAGACTGCGCCACTCGCCATGATACTTATATGTAGCGCGGGCGCCGTTCTGCCCCACAGCCTCAGCCGACACATCGGTGAAGCCGTCGGCACAAACGAGGCGCACGCTCTCCGACTTGGCGTAATCGTTGAAGTCGCCAGCTACGATTATCTTCGCCGCAGCCGCAACTGCCCTAACGGAGTCGGCTACGGCGCGTATCTTCTCAGCCACCACACGGCGGAACGGACGCGAGAGCTGCTCGCCGCCACGCCTGCTCGGCAGGTGGGCTACGATGACGTGCAGCGTGTCGCCCGACATAACCACACCCGACGCATACAGCAGGTCGCGCGTCGGCGACATATCACGTACGGGCGTTATGCGCACCGCCCTACTATTAAGCAAGCGGAACGAAAACGGCGAATACATCAACGCCACATCTATGCCGCGCGCATCGGGCGAGTCGGTGACAACATACTCATAACGTGCGGTGCGCAGGAGCGAACGCTTCGTAAGGTCGCGCATCACGGAGTCGTTCTCCACCTCACACAACGCCACCATATCGGGCAAACGCCAGCTGGCAACAGACTCTTCTGTAACGGAGAAATCTTCAGCAGCCTGAGTTCCAGCACCGCCTACCCTATCGCCGCACGACACGATGGTCTGCCCCACGCGGTTCAGCTTGCGCCAATAGCGGAAAGGTGTCCAATGGTACGACCCGTCGGGCAGAAACGCCACGTCGTTCTTCAGCGAGTCGTGCTGACAATCGAAGAGGTTCTCACAGTTGAACTGCACGAACGTGAAGAGCGACACCAACAATACAGACAAAGACATAGGCTCAGACTTTTAATGCCCTCATGGCGTTCAACACAGCGAGCACCGTAACACCCACATCGGCGAATACAGCCATCCACATTGTACCCATACCGAAGGCTGCAAACAGCAGTATCGCCACCTTAACGCCGATGGCAAACCACACGTTCTGACGAGCGATGCCTATCGTGCGGCGTGCGATAGCCACGGCGAGGGCAATCTTCGACGGTTTGTCGTCCATCAGCACCACGTCGGCTGCCTCTATAGCCGCATCGCTACCCAAAGCGCCCATAGCGATGCCGATGTCGGCACGCTTCAGCACGGGCGCATCGTTGATGCCGTCGCCGACGAACGCAAGCGTAGCATCCGCTTTCTTCTCGTTCAGCAGGCGTTCTACCTGCGAAACCTTATCCGTAGGCAGCAAACCTGCGTGATATTCTTCAATGCCTACACGCTCGGCTACATCCTTAGCCACCTCATCGCGGTCGCCCGTAAGCATAACGGTGCGCTCAACACCCACCTTACACAATGCGCTTACAGCCTCGGCTGAGTCGTCCTTTATATGATCGTTGATGACGATATGTCCGACATACTTGCCGTCTACAGCCACATGTATTATAGTGCCTACACGATGGCATTTGTGCCACGCAGCGCCTACCGTCTCCATCATCTTTTCGTTGCCGACACAGACGATTCGACCACCCACATTGGCACGCACGCCCTGACCAGCCACTTCCTCGATGTCGGTTATCTTGCAGCCGTCGTGAGCCTCCTGCGGAAAAGCGTCGCGCAGGGCGGCTCCGATAGGATGCGTAGAGAAGTGCTCTACATGCGCAGCCAGATGAAGCAGTTCGTGAGCATCGAACTCCGTTGGATGCACCGCCTCTACGGCAAACTCGCCGTATGTGAGCGTGCCGGTCTTGTCGAACACCACAACGCCGAGCTTAGCCAATGCGTCCATATAGTTGCTGCCCTTGACGAGTATTCCGCGGCGCGACGCACCACCCAATCCGCCGAAGAACGTGAGCGGCACACTGATGACCAATGCACACGGACACGAAACGACAAGGAAGATGAGCGCTCGATGCAACCATACGGCGAACGAATCGACGAAGCCGCCCGACGCGAACAACGGCGGAACAACGGCAAGTAGCAGGGCTGCAAAGACGACAATCGGGGTGTAGACGTGCGCAAAGCGGGCGATGAACGACTCGCTGTGCGACTTATGTTCGTTGGCGCTCTCCACCAGACTGATTATCTTCGACACGGTGCTCTCGCCGAAGCTCTTTGTGGTCTGCACGCGGAGCACACCGGTAAGGTTCACGCAGCCAGATACGACCTCGTCGTCCTTCGCAACATCACACGGCACCGACTCGCCGGTGAGCGCAACGGTGTTGAGCGACGACTCGCCTTCTACGACGCGTCCGTCCAGCGCCACTTTCTCGCCTGGCTTTATCACTATCGTCTCGCCAACCTGCACATCAGACGGCGAGACAACGACGAGTTCGCCGCCGCGCTCTACGGACGCCGTGTCGGGACGTATATCCATAAGGTGGGATATGCTGTCGCGACTCTTGCCCTCGGCATAGCCTTCAAACAGTTCGCCTATCTGGAAGAATAGCATCACGAAGACTGCTTCGGGAAACTCGGTTTCGGCACCTGGCAGGAAACCGATGCAGAGCGCACCGACTGTGGCGACAGACATAAGGAAATGCTCGTTGAACATGTCGCCGCGGACGATGCCCTCAAATGCTTCCTTCAGCGTATCGTGACCGATAAGAAGATAAGGCACGAGATAAACCAGCAACAACTGCCACGTAGGTAGAGCGCAATACTTCTCAACAACAACTGCGCCGATAAGCAGCAACGTAGTAAGAACGATAAGCAGCAGTGTGCGCTTCATGCCGTCATGCTCATGGTGGTGATGATTATGTCCATGCTCGTGATGCTCATGTTCGTGATGATGCTCGTTACAATGCCCACAACCGCAGTCGTGGGTATGACAATTGTGTTCCTGTTCCTGTCTCTTATACACATCTCCGAGCCCACGAGACCGTACTAGATCTC
>ERZ1503906.600-NODE-600-length-5004-cov-6.659123_pt1 | contig 5004 bp, 7 predicted proteins | sample MGYA00572334_ERZ1503906 | MGnify/ENA primary metagenome ERZ1503906 (study PRJEB39906, sample SAMEA3182082) | gut metagenome | biome: human; feature: gut; material: Stool; isolation source: human stools | place: Canada | collected 2012-12-04 ...
GTATTTCAATTAATTCAAAGAGCGATTAGTCCACTTTAACGGGACAGTAGTGATATCGTATTTATACAAGACCTTTTATCAGGTCGAAATGAAGAGTTTGATAATGCAGACAAGAAACGTATCAGACTTATCAGGCATAAGGACAATAGGAAAGAGAAAATAATTGATGGAAAGAAGTATTCCAACTCGCTCTTCGATTTGTATCTTTATGAACATGACGTGTTCCTAAGTTATCAAAGTGAGCAGGTAAAAAAACGCTTTAAGGATGTAGACTATATCGTTTCGTTTATTGGAGAAGAAGGTATATCGTCTCGATTTGTTGGCGTCTTTAAAAACAATGGAGTATTGAAAGAAATAGAAGACTATAATGGAGAAGTGCAAGCTAAATTTGATTTCTCTGAACTTGATGGTTTTAAACTACTTAAAGAAAGGGTTGTAATAGACTGGAATAATCCCGTAAGCTGGCTTCAAGGGTTTAACAATAAAATGCCTGTAATAAGAATTGATCGTGGACTTCAAGAGAACAATATTCCCGTCTTTACATCTTTTGAAGATGTCGTTCTTAATTATAATCAACTTAAATTGATATTTGAATCTAATAATAAGGAGTGGAAGGCTAAGTTGGAAAGCTGTAATTGTATCTATCTGATCCTTGACAAATTAACTGGTAAACAATATGTGGGTTCTACATACAATACAAGAGGCATATGGGGGCGTTGGGAGATATATGCTAATACTGGGCATGGGTTTGATAAAGATTTAGAATCGCTTATCAATAACGATGCTGCATATGCGCAAAAGTATTTTCAATGGTGTATATTAGAAACATTGCCATTGAAGATATTGGAAGAACATGCTATAGATAGAGAGTCGCTCTATAAACGCAAGTTTGGAACACGTGAGTTTGGTTACAATAACAATTAAGCCTATGTCACTCATTCAAAAATACATCTGGGTTATCAAGACCATTCATCGTTCTGGCCGCATTACATTGAAAGATCTCAATGAAAAGTGGCGTCAGAATATAGACCTTAGCCGTGGTGAGAACTTGCCACGGCAAACATTTGATCGTTGGAAAGGTGGTATTCTTGATATGTTCGGCATTGTGATTGATTGTGAACAACATGGCAGATACCATTATTATATAGCCAATCCCGAAGTTTTAAGCGAAGGAGAGTTGCGTACATGGCTTCTTGACACCTACGGCACGGCAGAAACAATATCAAGCTGTATATCCATCCATGATAGAATACTGACAGAAGATATTCCTTCAAGCCAAGACTTTCTTGCAACAATACTTGAAGCGATGAAGTCAAATGTAGTTCTACAGATGACGTTTCGTTCTTTTTCGATGCAAGAGGCAAAGACGTTTCTTGTTGAACCGTACTGTGTGAAAATGTCCGCACAGCGTTGGTATATGTTAGCAAGAAATGTAGACTATAACTACTTGCGTTTGTATTCTCTTGATAGAATAGAAGGTGTTAACTTAACAGATGCTCATTTTGTTTTGCCAAAAGATTTTTGTGCAAAAGAATATTTCGCAGAATACTTTGGAATTGTATTGGATGAATCTGTACCGCTTCAGAGAATAGTGTTAAGGGCAGACAAATGCCATCAGCACTATATGCGCACATTGCCGTTGCATCATTCGCAAAGAGAAATCTATGCATGTGATGATTATGCCGATTTTGAATTGGCACTGCGTCCTACCTATGACTTCTATATGAAGTTGATGAGTTTTGGCAATATGATAAAAGTGTTAGAGCCCAAAAGTCTTCAGGAGAAGATATGTAAATGGTTGGATAAAACAATAGAAGTTTACAAATAAAAATAATTCAATAAGTATGGAATCAAGATTATTTCAAGCCTTAAAAGCTTTCAAAGGCGCTGATGGTTGCGAAGCAAACCTGTTTAAAGAGTTTAAGAAAATTGCTGAAGAAGCATTCTTCTCTGGCTATTTTCTTGTTAATGACGGTTGTAAGGATGCGTATAAACTAAAGTTGACCTGCATCGAATTTTATTACCACGAGGATGATGGCAATACTAAAGATGAAAAAAAATATCTGAAAGGGAAAGATGAATTTGGCTATGCTTTAGGTGCTGTATGTCCAAATCCATCGGGCGTTGATGTTTTGTTTGATGATCCACAAAAGAAATATCATGCGTCTTTCTTGATTAGAGGCTATAAAGCTATTGTGCCTGGGGAAAAAGAATGGGAGAATAATGAGAAAAGAAAAGATTGGGCTCCTCATGATTTTTGGTATGATTTATTTGGTGGAGCAAATATGCTAAGCAATGGCAAGTTTAGTATAGAATGGATAGATGAGTCTGATGAAACGCTGGGCTATGCAGAACCTATGCAACGAATCAAAATAAACGACAACAGATTATGGGGATTTAAACGAGTTGAAAAGCTATGATAACAGAACAATATAAAGACAAAGTGTTTTTTTCACAGTTGCTACGTACAGATTATCCCAATATCTATAAGGATGTTTGTGAAATTCTGGATGCTAATAACGTAGCGCATGAAACGCTTCCTTTAACTAAGGATTATTGGTGTCGTGACTATATGCCGATACAATTTGCATGTGATCGTTTCTCCCAATTTGTCTACAATCCCGACTATCTAAGAGGAAAGGAAAAATACATTACTGATGTAGATAAAGTAATGAAGAAGATTGATAGAACTAATTTAATCGTTAATCATTCTTCTTTGGTTATAGATGGTGGAAATATTGTTGTTGGCGAAATATAAGGGGGATAAAACGAAACGTATAAAAGTGGAGTGAGAGAGAAATCGGGGAAAGCGTTGATTTACAAAGGGTTTGAGGATAATGAACTAAATGAGAGGGAAAAACGAAACGTTACATTCGCTTTACATTTGCTTTACGTCTGGGCTCGATTTGAACGGTGTTTGAAGGGTATTGCTTTACATCGGGGCGGAGAATGTTATGTTTTTGGCTGTCCTGACGACTGTATGGGGCATTTCGTGGGCTTCAGGGCGCGTATGGCTGCTCATGTGGGTGCTTTATCGGTTGGGCATGGAAATGGGCGCTGGTGGGGCTTAAAACGGTTTGTTTGGTTGGTGATTGAATGAGAAGAGGTGTGGCTGCGGTCATGCCTTTTATTTTGCTTGTTTCTTGCTTTTTATGCTTGTAAATTCTTCCAAATAGTTATTATTTGGTATATTTGCAAGCGAAAACGAATATTTAGGAAACAGAAAGGAACGGTTATGACAAAGGTTATACACGTGCATTTGATACATGGGCGGAAGAACTACTACTTCGGCTCAATATCGGCGATTTATACGGTTTTGACAGAGGATGAGGTGGGTATAAAGAAAAGCTCGCTGCTACACGCCGGACTGGCTGACGGAGGTGTTATACTCAATAAAAAGGCTATGATCCGGCAGGGAGAGCTGATAAGAGGACCCAGGACGGAAAAAGAGAAGGAACAAGGATGGTTTGAACGGCTAAAACGCTGATATAACGGCATTTGAACGGCTTGAACACTGATTTGAACAGTGGTCAAGCCGTTTTTGTGTTTTGGAGGCTATTGAGATTGGTGAAAATGGGCGTTTTTCGGGGTTGGGTGTGCAGTTGGGTGTGCGTTTGGGTGTGCATGGAAAAACGAAATGTTCAGAGAGGGTGTGCATTTGGGTATTCACTTTTAACATGGAAAACAAGTGATTGCCCCCCTATATAACTCCGAATAAATTGTGATTGATGTCATTTTCGGGCGTTTAGGGGGTGGGGATAATCCCACGTTTTGACATGTTATAAACCTTTGCGGAATGTCGGGAACGCCCTGTTTATCGGTGTTTTGGCTGCTTTGCTACCCTATTATACCTATGTATGTGCGTGCGCGACACGGTTTGCGGTGTGTTGCGTGTGCGTGTTGCGTGTGACGTGAGTATCAGACGAGGCGGACGAGTCCAACGATGGTGCTCAGGCTGCGTATGTCGTCGCGTGGGAGGAGGAAAGGGTGATGGACGCTGCTGTTTTCCGACACACAGAGAATGCTGTCCGTATGATCTAAACTTTCCTGCACACGTTTAACAATGACTCCCTGGCTTGTCTCAAGTACATAGATAGTACCCCACTGGAAGAAGCGGATGTCTGTGATTTTGCGACAAGCGAGGAGGTCGCCACTATAATATAGCGGCACCATGGAGTCGCCAGACACCCGGATAAGGAAGTTTGCCCCTTTGTTCTCGAACTCCGGTATGACATAGCGCTCGCAGTCCTCCAGGCGTACACCACCGCCACTTTCGGCAGGAAAACCGGCGACTGCATCGAGCGGTATGAGTGGAATGCCCTCGCTGCTGCCTTTGGGAACTTTATGCACAGCTTCACCAATAGAGACAGATTGTTTGGGTATTGTCTTTTTACCTTTAGTAAAGACCGTTTTTAACGGCATTCCTCCTTCTTCTGCAACATCTTCAGGTGTAACCGATAATGTGAGGTCTTTGCGAATATTAAATACATCCGTTATCAGATTCTTCTCGCTACCGAATAATAGCCACTCTGCAGAAATATTCGCGTTTGCGCATACCTTTACTAGGACATCATAAGATGGTTTACCCTTTCTTGCGCCAACCACATTTTCCACAACTGTAGGGTTGATTCCAACGGCTTTAGCAAAAGCTCGCTTATTTCCACCAAACAGTACTTTTATTATTTCTTCAAACCTCTCATTTATTGTCATAAGTATAAAATATTATCATTTGCGAACATTTTTATCCGCATTTATTTTGATTATTCGCAAAAGCGTATTATCTTTGCAGCGTGTTTAAGAATAAACGCGCGGTCAAAGATAGTGAAAAAGGCCGAGAATTACAAATTTTAGCAATTAAAATAAGGAGTATGTTTATATTGAATTTATTACAAAATGGTCACGACTGGGAAAAAGTGAACCAAGTTGGAAAGAAAAACCGTAGGGGGATCTACGATGAATTTAGGTGTAAGCCTGTCTCTTATACACATCTCCGAGCCCACGAGA
>ERZ1503906.622-NODE-622-length-4814-cov-22.528893_pt1:0-2500 | contig 4814 bp, 4 predicted proteins | sample MGYA00572334_ERZ1503906 | MGnify/ENA primary metagenome ERZ1503906 (study PRJEB39906, sample SAMEA3182082) | gut metagenome | biome: human; feature: gut; material: Stool; isolation source: human stools | place: Canada | collected 2012-12-04 ...
CACGACAGATAGGGACCGAACTGTCTCACGACGTTCTGAACCCAGCTCGCGTACCACTTTAATCGGCGAACAGCCGAACCCTTGGGACCGAATTCAGCCCCAGGATGTGATGAGCCGACATCGAGGTGCCAAACCTCCCCGTCGATGTGGACTCTTGGGGGAGATCAGCCTGTTATCCCCAGGGTAGCTTTTATCCGTTGAGCGACGGCATTTCCATTCACATACCGCCGGATCACTAACTCCAACTTTCGTTACTGCTCGGCCCGTCAGCCTCGCAGTTAGGCTAGCTTTTGCGTTTGCACTCAGAGGCACGGTTTCCGACCGTGCTGAGCTAACCTTTGAGCGCCTCCGTTACCTTTTAGGAGGCGACCGCCCCAGTCAAACTGCCCACCTGACAATGTCCCCCGACCGGATTCACGGCCGCAGGTTAGAATCTCAGTACTCTAAGAGCGGTATCCCAAGGGTGACTCCGCATACACTGGCGTGTATGTTTCATAGTCTCCCGCCTATCCTGTACATAGAATACCAAGACCCAATATCAAGTTACAGTAAAGCTCCATGGGGTCTTTCCGTCTTGCCGCGGGTAACCGGCATCTTCACCGGTACTACAATTTCGCCGGGTGGGCAGTTGAGACAGCGTCCAGATCGTTACACCATTCGTGCGGGTCGGAACTTACCCGACAAGGAATTTCGCTACCTTAGGACCGTTATAGTTACGGCCGCCGTTTACTGGGGCTTCAATTCGGAGCTTGCACTCCTCCTCTTAACCTTCCAGCACCGGGCAGGTGTCACCCCCTATACGTCATCTTTCGATTTAGCAGAGAGCTGTGTTTTTGATAAACAGTCGCCTGGACCTATTCACTGCGGGTGCTTGCGCACCGCCCCTTATCCCGAAGTTACGGGGTCAATTTGCCGAGTTCCTTAACTACCCTTCTCCCGTTGGCCTTAGAATCCTCTTCCTGACTACCTGTGTCGGTTTGCGGTACGGACGTCTAATATATACACAAAGCTTTTCTCGCCTTAATCCAAACATGCTTCCTTACTTGTTTTCAGTCCCTTACGCCCGGGGCTACCATCGCCCGGGTCATGTCCTTCATAAGTGTCCCTTTGCTTAAATATTTCGACGGCTACGGAATCTCCACCGTATGTGCATCGGCTACGCCTTTCGGCCTCACCTTAGCTCCCGGCTAACCAGAAGCGGACGAACCTTCCTTCTGAAACCTTAGTCTTTCGGCCTTTATGATTCTCACATAAATCTCGCTACTCATTCCGGCATTCTCACTTCAATGCAGTCCACCAGCGCTTTCGCTCTGACTTCACCCCGCATTCAACGCTCTCCTACCATGCATCATAGATGCATCCCAAGCTTCGGTGTACGATTTAGCCCCGTTAAATTTTCGGCGCAGAGTCACTCGACCAGTGAGCTATTACGCACTCTTTTAATGAGTGGCTGCTTCTAAGCCAACATCCTGGTTGTCTGTGCAACTCCACATCCTTTTCCACTTAACCGTACTTTGGGACCTTAGCTGTGGGTCTGGGCTGTTTCCCTTTCGACTACGAAACTTATCTCACGCAGTCTGACTCCCGACTATCATTTTCCGGCATTTGAAGTTTGATAGGGTTCAGTAACCTCTCGGCCCCTAGCCCATTCAGTGCTCTACCTCCGGTAATGTTCAGTCGAGGCTAGCCCTAAAGCTATTTCGGAGAGAACCAGCTATATCCGGGTTCGATTGGAATTTCTCCGCTATCCACATCTCATCCCCGGGCATTTCAACGACCGTGGGTTCGGACCTCCATCAAGTTTTACCTTAACTTCATCCTGGACATGGATAGGTCACCCGGTTTCGGGTCGAATACAACTGACTAAAACGCCCTATTCAGACTCGCTTTCGCTTCGGCTCCGTTCCTTAAGAACTTAACCTCGCCAGTTACATTCACTCGCCGGACCATTCTACAAAAGGTACCACATCACACGTTGACGTGCTTTGTGTGCTTGTAAGCACAAGGTTTCAGGTTCTTTTCACTCCCCTCCCGGGGTTCTTTTCACCTTTCCTTCACAGTACTATACGCTATCGGTCACTGGGTAGTATTTAGGCTTGGAGGATGGTCCCCCCATATTCCCACCGGGTTTCACGTGTCCGGCGGTACTCTGGATTCAGCTGGCTGCTTTCAGTTTTCGCATACGAGACTCTCACTCTCTTTGGCGGACCGTCCCATGTCCTTCTGCTAACCTTCAGCATACCGTCCGCTGTCCGAACCCCGAAAGTATTACTACTCTCGGTTTGGCCTCTTCCGCGTTCGCTCGCCACTACTTGCGGAATCTCGGTTGATTTCTTTTCCTCGCCCTACTTAGATGTTTCAGTTCAGGCGGTTCCCTACATACGACTATTTTATTCACCGTATGTTGACTGAGTTCTATTCAGCCAGGTTGCCCCATTCGGAAATCCACGGGTCGATGCCTGCTTTCGGCTCACCGTGGCTTATCGTAGATCGCTACGTC
>ERZ1503906.710-NODE-710-length-4193-cov-5.767279_pt1 | contig 4193 bp, 3 predicted proteins | sample MGYA00572334_ERZ1503906 | MGnify/ENA primary metagenome ERZ1503906 (study PRJEB39906, sample SAMEA3182082) | gut metagenome | biome: human; feature: gut; material: Stool; isolation source: human stools | place: Canada | collected 2012-12-04 ...
GGTGGTAAGATGTCCATTGGCTGCTATCTGCAGGTATACACTCCATGTAATACTCTGAATTTCCGGGAAAGCCTGCAACAGTTTATTAGGAACTTTATTAGGAATTTTATTAGGAACTTTCTTTATTGGTTCTCGCTTGTGCGCTTCGAGAGTTTTCTGTATTTCTCCAAGCATAAAGTCGATGAATGGTCCGGAGTCGGCAGCATTGCTACTGGCAGTAATTGCGTCGTAATATTGCTGCTGGTTGGCATACACCATGTTTTCCACCGGCAGGTGTTCAAACACGGGATGCAGTCTGCTAAGTATGAGCGACTGCCACAGACGTCCCATGCGCCCGTTGCCGTCTGCAAATGGATGTATGAACTCAAACTCGTAGTGGAACACACACGATCGCACCAAAAGATGGTCACTGCTGCCACTCAACCATTCGAATAGGTCTGCCATGAGATAAGGTACACGATCAGCAGGGGGAGCAATATGTACGCAACCCGACTCAGAGAACACGCCCACTCCGCCCCTGCGGTATTGTCCGGCATTGTCAACAAGAGCCTGCATCATAATGCCGTGAGCACGCAGCAAGTCACTCTCCTTAAAGGCATCGAGATGTGGAAACTGCTCGTATGTAGCTATGGCATTTTTCACCTCCTGAATCTGTCTTATCGGTGCTACTACAGTCTTGCCATTCACGATGTCTCTCACCTGTTCCTCATCAAGGGTGTTTCCCTCGATGGCGAGCGAGCTGTGGATGGTCTTTATCTTGTTAGCCTTTCGCAGCATCAGAGCGTCTTCTTGCTCCATGCGGATGGCATATCGCTCTATGAGCCTCGATATGTCTGCTATCTTGTTGATGGCTTCGGCTGATATTGTGAACGGCGGTGTGTACATTAGCGTTTCCTTTCTTGTTTTTATATTAGATATTTATGATTGGGCAGACAATGTTTGCCTAATTGCAATCTTACTCAGAGATTAGCTACATACAATCGGGAAGACCTTTGTTTTGCAGCGCTCTGTCTGTTGTCTGAATCTGTGAGACCAACATATCGAAACTTATATCTTGAATTTCCATAGAACTATGATAGTTTTGAAGTTAAGAGAGAGAGGAGGGTGCGAAGGTGGGAGTTTTCGCACTCTGTATCTTCTATATAATTAGTAACGACTGTCATTTCATCTTGAAACTTTGTCAAAGTAGTACTATGTGGTATTATCACGTCTTCGTCTTCAAGTTGTGGCACCGTAATTTGACTTTGAGCAGACCCATCCCCTTGAAGATTCATAGAAGACAAATAAAAGTATAAATAATATAGTAAATTACTTTTGCATGGAATCACTGATATAAGTCGCACTATTCCGCAATATGGTTTGCGTCTCAGAAAGCAAGTTCCAACATTTCCTCGCGCAGAAATAGTAAAACTATCATCTGTAACAACAGCCTTATTAGTATATCCGTATAATCCTTTTTTATTTATTCCATTTGAATATATCGGAACAGTACAATCATTTGTTAAAGTTTCAGAATAAACAGCAGGCCTATCTCCTCCAACCTTAAATAAAACAATTTCCCCCAATTTTCCTTTTCTCCACCCCTCCGGCAGATTCTCCTCATCAATTCCTTCCACGAAAGTATGGTGATAAATAGCTTGTGCGGTTTCTTCGAGTTTTTGTATAAGCGCCTCATTGTTTGCAATGCGGCGCTCCACGGTCTGATATTCAGACACGATACGGCGCTGCTCCTGGATTGGAGGAACTGGAAGCTGCATGTCGCAAAAGTCGCTCCATTCCAATGAGCCGCGAACACCACCAATAGCGTAGAAAACAGCTTCTCTATCAAATTCTGAACGTGAAAGATACATTTCTAAATACTCGGGCATCAATTCATTCTCATCGTTCACTTCGAACATTGGATATGCAGGAGACATAATTGCAGAATCTTCCCTAAACATTGCAACAGGCATCTTGCCGTCTCTACTTACCTGCATAAGACTGCATGCAAATTGATTTTTCTTTATGACTTTATATTTTGACAAGTCTGTTCCAATAATGTTAGCCACAGAAGGAATGAACTTCTTTTCCACAGTTAATCCTACCAATTTGGTACATTCCAAGTCGGTATTTCTATTATCTATCAAGTGTATAAAATTGCCAATCGACTTATATTTCAATTCCATAAGCAGCAAACAATTTTGTTATTTCTTGATCAAGGGTCGTTCTTTCTTCGTACAAAGTCTTTAATTCAGCACCAATAGTCTTTATTTTTTCATCGAAATTTTCTATATTGTTTCTCTGAATAAATTCTATATATTTACTTGGCACAAGAGAGAAGTCTTTTTCCTTGAGATTGGTCAGATTGACCGACTTACAGAATTCAGGTTCATCGCTATAAGATGTTTCCCATCCCTCTTGTTGCCAATTATGATATGCGGTAGTCACCTTATTTCGATCAACCTCTGACAGCTGTACAAACTTCTTTTCATATGGTTCTCCCATATTTCGCATATCAAAGAACAAAACCTCTTTCTCACGATCACGATAATGACGTTCTTCACCATTCTTCTCTACGATATGAGCCTTTTTGTTGTTATTCAATATCCAAAGCGTTACACTAATATTTGTAGAATAAAACAAATTTCGAGGCAAGATGACTATCGCCTCCACCTTTCCCATCTCCAACAGTTTCCTGCGGATAGCCAACTCCGTGCTGTCAGCCGAAAGAGCACCATTAGAAAGGATAAAGCCTGCCACACCGTCGGTGGAGAGCTTAGAGAGAATGTTGAGAATCCATCCGTAGTTGGCGTTGCTCGTAGGCGGCACATCAAAGCCTGCCCATCGAGGGTCGCTTGTCAGCTCATTTTCCGAGCGCCATCCGCTCTGGTTGAACGGAGGATTAGCCATTATATAGTCAGCCTTCAAGTCCTTATGCTGATCGTTATGGAACGTATCGCCAAGACGTATGTCTGCATTGATGCCACGTATGGCGAGGTTCATGCGTGCCAGCTTGTATGTGGTCTTGGTATATTCTTGTCCGTAGACCGAAATGTTCTTCTGGTTGCCATGGTGCGCCTTAACGAACTTCATCGACTGCACGAACATACCGCCCGAACCGCAGCACGGGTCATAAATCTTGCCGTCGTATGGCTCAATCATCTCAGCGATAAGATTCACTATACTCTTCGGCGTGTAGAACTCACCCTTGCCCTTACCCTCAGCAATGGCAAACTTGCCCAGGAAGAACTCGTAGACACGACCGATGATGTCGTTCTCCTCGTCTTTGAGCGTGTCAAGCTTGTTAATCTCGTCGAGCAAGGCGGCAAACTTGGAGCGGTCGAGTCCGAGATTGCTGTAATAGTTGGAAGGCAAAGCGCCATCAAGCTGCTTGTTAGACTTCTCGATGTTGGCAAGTGCGTCGTCAATAATCTGGAAGATATTGTCCTGCTTGGCGTTCTCCATGATATACGACCAACGACATTCTGCAGGGATATAGAACACGTTGTCTTGAGCGTAGAACTCCACCATGTCAGCATAGTCGTCGCCGTACTGCTCACAAATCTCCTTATGCTTTTGGTCGAAATGGTCGCCGGCATATTTCAGGAAGATAAGACTCAGCACCACATGCTTGTATTCGGAAGGCTCCACCGATCCGCGCATCTTGTTGCACGACTCCCACAGAGCTTCCTCCATGCTTTTGGTAGGTTTTGCCTTTGTTGCTTTTTTTGCCATTGTTTATGTATGTATTTTATCAATCAACGATAAGGTCTGTTGTATTAACTGTAATTCAGTTTCAAAATTTAGATTTCAATGATACAAAGTTACAGAAATATTTTCACTAAACCGAGATTTCCAATTATAATCTCGCAAATAATAGATAAAAGGACTTATCCACTATTTTGATTTTGCAGTAAAACATATACGATTGTTAAATAATTATATGTACCTTTGTATAACTTAAACAAATCAAATAGAAATAATTAATTATGAGTACACGATTAAAATTCATTCTAACTTATGTAGGAGGACTAATAACAGGTGTTGTTCTTGTTTTTGTTCTTTTCTTTTGTGCAGCAGCAAACATTTCCAACCCAAGTTCTGAGAACAAAGATTTAGTGTTGTTCGACAAACCAAAACCAGAAGTAATAGAAGGATCATTTAAGGCTGTCTCTTATACACATCTGACGCTGCCGACGAATAGAGAGGTGTAG
>ERZ1503906.713-NODE-713-length-4187-cov-3.159971_pt1 | contig 4187 bp, 3 predicted proteins | sample MGYA00572334_ERZ1503906 | MGnify/ENA primary metagenome ERZ1503906 (study PRJEB39906, sample SAMEA3182082) | gut metagenome | biome: human; feature: gut; material: Stool; isolation source: human stools | place: Canada | collected 2012-12-04 ...
CGTCGGCAGCGTCAGATGTGTATAAGAGACAGGGGAAAGATATGCATGGCGGCGAAGCCGCACTTTTCAATAAACGCCAGCGCCTGGGAGAACTCCTCCTCCGTCTCGCCGGGGAAGCCGGTAATAAGATCGGTGGTGACGGCCACGTGGTCGAAGTACTGCCGCAGCAGCGTCACCGATTCATAGAAGCGGGCGGTATCGTATTTCCGGTTCATGCGCTTCAGCGTTTCGTCGCAGCCGGATTGCAGCGACAGGTGAAAGTGGGGGCAGAGGTTGGACAGCTTCACCGCCCGGCGGCAGAAGTCCTCGGTGATGGTGCGAGGCTCCAGACTGCCCAGCCGTATGCGCATATTGCCTGCCGCTTCGCTGACGGTCTCCAGCAGGTCAATGAAGCTGCTGCCGTCCTTCAGGTCGTGGCCCCAGCTGGAGATCTCGATGCCCGTCAGCACCAGCTCCTGATAGCCCTCCTGCCGCAGCTGCCGCGTCTGCTCCGCCGCCGTTTCCAGCGGCAGCGACCGCACCGGCCCTCTGGCGTAGGGAATGATGCAGTAGGTGCAGAAGTTCACGCAGCCGTCCTCCACCTTCAGCATGGCGCGGGTACGCTCCGCCATGCCGCCGGCAGGCAGCACCTCGAACTGGCGGCGGCGCAGGGCGTCGTCCAGCAGCGTCACCGGCTCCTTTTCGTGGGCGGCCTGCTCCAAAAGATCGAGAAACGCCATCCGGTCGCCGGTTCCGGCAATCAGATCCAGCTCCAGTCCCGCCGCCTCGTCGGGGTGGGTCTGAACATAGCAGCCGCAGGCGGCCACCACGGCGTTTTCGTTGAGCTTGCGGCAGCGGCGGATCATCTGCCGGGACTTTTTGTCGCTGACGGCGGTGACGGAGCAGGTATTGACGATGTAGGCATCTGCCGTTTCCTCAAAGGACACCAGTGTGTGGCCCCGGCGGACAAGCTCCTGCTCCATGGCCTGTGTTTCATATTGGTTCACCTTGCAGCCAAGGGTGTAAATCGCAACGCGCATCTTGCACTTTCCTTTTTGATACAGTATAATTAAAAATTACAACACTGAAAAAATACTACCAAAATAATACCCCATTATACTGTATCCCGCCGGGTATGACAAGACCCGACAGGCGAAAAATAGAGAGGAAACCGTTATGATTTATCTGGATCACGCCGCCACCACCCCTATCCCTCAGGCTGTTGCCGACGAGATGTACCGCGTGCTGACGCAGCAGTTCGGCAATCCCTCCTCCCAGTACCCGCTGGGACAGGATGCCAAGAAGATGGTGGAGGGCTATCGGGCCGTTATTGCCGGGGCGGTGGGCTGCCAGCCCAAGGAACTGCATTTCACCTCCTGCGGCACGGAGAGCGACAACTGGGCCATTCAGGCTGCCCTGTGGCAGAACCGCCATGTGGGCAAGCACATCATCACCACCACCGTGGAGCACAGCGCCGTGCTGGAGACCTGCCGTGCGCTGGAGCAGCAGGGGTACGAGGTGACGTATCTCAAGCCCGACAAGACCGGCCACATCACCGCCCAACAGGTGGGCGACGCATTGCGGGAGGATACGGCGGTGGTCAGCGTGATGCTGGTGAATAACGAGACCGGCTGCGTGTTCCGGCTGGCGGAGATCGCCGCCATTTTGAAGGCACGCAAAAGCCGCGCCCTGCTGCATACCGACGCAGTGCAGGGTTTTATGAAGGTGCCCTGCGACCCCAAAACGCTGGGGGTGGATATGATGAGCCTTTCCGCCCATAAGATCGGCGGCCCCAAGGGTATCGGTGCGCTGTATGTGGGCCCCAACGTCCGCAACATCCGGCCGCTGCTCCACGGCGGCGGACAGGAGGAGGGCACCCGCTCCGGCACCGAGGCCACCGCCCAGATCGCGGGCTTTGCCAAGGCGGCGGAGCTGCGCGCTGACGGTCTGGCGGACAAGCTGGCCCACATGGCGGAGGTCAAGGCCTACTGTAAAGAGAAGCTCCTTTCCATCGACGGCGTAGTGGCCGTGGGTCAGGGAGAAGCGCCCCATATCCTGATGGTGTCGCTGGTGGGCTACCCCAGCGCCAACGTGGTCACCGATCTGGGGAGCCAGGGCATCTGTCTGTCGGCGGGCAGCGCTTGCCACCGGGGCAAGCTGAGCCACGTGGTGACGGCGCTGGGGCTGGACAAACGCACCGCCAACGGCGTGCTGCGGATCAGCTTCGGCCCGGAAACCACCTTTGCCGAGATCGACGCCCTGTACGAGGCGCTTTTGCGGCACAAAAACACCCGATTTCCTATGCTATGAGGTAAGAAATGATTCGAGAACTGAAACGTCCCCGCTCCTTTTATGAGCGGCTTTTCCGCCTGACGGCGCCTATCGCCCTGCAAAATCTCATCACCTTCTCACTGGGTCTGATCGATACGCTGATGGTCAGCCAGCTGGGCAACAACGAGATGGCGGCGGTCAAGACCGCCAACGTGCCGGTGTTCCTGCTGATCTCCATCGTGTTCGGCGTGCAGTCCGGCGTGGGTATCCTTATCAGCCAGTATTGGGGCAAGCGCGACCATCAGAACATCAGCCGTGCCATCGGCGTAGCCGCCGGGCTGGGCGTGGGACTGGCGCTGGTCATTGCGCTGGCGCTGTTCTTCTGGCCGGTGCAGATCATGGATCTTATGAGCAACGAGCACCAGCTGTCGGTGCTGGGCGCGCCGTATCTGCGCATCATCGGCTTTTCCTATGTGTTCAATATGCTGTCGTCTATCTACGTCAGCGCCCAGCGCAGCGTGGAGAACTCCGGCTTCGGCATGAAGCTGTTTGGTATGTCCACGGTGCTGAATACCGGCATGAACTACCTGCTGATCTTCGGCAAGTGCGGCTTTCCCTTGCTGGGAGTGGAGGGCGCGGCTATCGCCACGCTGCTGAGCCGCGTGGCTGAGTTTGCCGTGTGTCTGGTCTGCGCCCTGCGCAGCAAGACCATACCGCTGGATCTGAAGGCGCTGGTACGTCCCGGCGGGGATATGCTGCGGCGGTTCGTGAAATACGCCTCCCCCGTTATGGGCAATGAGTTGATGTGGGGGCTGGGCAACAGTCTGCTGACGGTGATCCTGGGCCACACCACCGTGTCGGTGGCGTATCTGGCCGCCGACGCCGTGGCGGGCAACCTGAACCGGCTGTTCCTTGTGGTGTGCTTCGGCCTTGGCGCGTCCACCGCCGTGATGATCGGCAAGGCCATCGGCGAGGGTGCCGACCGGGAGGAACTGATGGCGCTGTCCAGAACGCTGTCATGGGTGACGATACTGGTGGGTGCGGTGCTGGCGGTCGTCGCGCTGGCGCTGGTACCGCTGCTGTTCCAGCCGGTGATCTTCCCGCTGTTCAAGCTGGAGGGACTGAGCGCCCATCTGGCCACCACCCTGATCGTAACAGGCTTTGCCTGTATTCCCCTCCATGCCTACTCCATCTCCGCCGTTACCGGTATACTGCGGGCGGGCGGCGACGTGTTCTGGTCCACGGCGCTGGATCTGGGGCCCCAGTGGCTGGTGGCGCTGCCTTTGACGGCGCTGCTGGGTCTGGCGCTGGACGCCGATCCGTGGTTTATCTCGCTGGCGATCCAGATGGAGAGCTTCGTCAAGTGCCCCATATGTCTGTGGCGCATCCGGTCAAAGAAGTGGATCCATGACGTGACGCTGCCGGAGGGTGAGAAGTGATGAAAAGCCTCTTTCGCTGCACCGTCTGCGGCGCGGCTCTGACGCGGGAGGAAAAGACCTACCGCTGTCCCAATGGCCACTGCTTTGATATCGCCAAGGAGGGCTATACCTATCTGCTGCCGGTGAACCAGCGGCACTCCAAGTCCCCCGGCGACGACAAGGCCATGACCGCCGCCCGCAGCGCCTTTCTCAATAAGGGCTACTATGAATTCCTGCGGAATGCCCTGTGCGATATCGCCCTGACCTATACCCGCCACGCTCCGGCGGTGCTGGATGTGGGCTGCGGCGAGGGGTATTATACCTCCGCCATCTGGAGCATTCTGGCCAACGCCGGAAAGGAGCCCCGCATGGCGGGCATCGATATCTCCAAGGACATGGCCCGCCGCGCGGCGAAACAGGTGAAGCGGGCGGAGATCGCCGTGGCCAGCGCCTACCATCTGCCGCTGGGAGATGGTACGGTCGATCTGCTGCTGGACTGCTTCTCTCCGCTGGCAGAGG